>ERZ773065.17-NODE-17-length-131448-cov-7.511854_pt1 | contig 131448 bp, 121 predicted proteins | sample MGYA00580623_ERZ773065 | MGnify/ENA primary metagenome ERZ773065 (study PRJEB29015, sample SAMEA2738017) | human oral metagenome | biome: human oral; feature: human-associated habitat; material: dental | place: China | collected 2047 ... | reverse complement strand
GTAAGGCAATCGCCGTGGGCGGCGCGCAACCAAAAGCAGCAAGCAAGACTTGATGGGAAAGGATTAGATTATGGCAGAAGCAAAATCTACGAAGAAAAAGCAGCGCCGTTCCGTTCCGACTGGTCAGCTGCACGTTCAGGCAACGTTTAACAACACTATCGTGACGTTCGCCGACAGCAAAGGTAATGTTCTCACCGCTTCGAGCGCTGGCGCTTGCGGTTTCCGCGGCAGCAAAAAAGGCACGGCTTATGCAGCGCAAATTGCCGCCGAAAAAGCCGCCGAAGCCGCTAAAAGCAGCTACGGTCTGCGTACGGTTGACGTTTTCGTCAAAGGCGTTGGTCTGGGCCGCGACGCAGCGATTCGCGCGCTTAGCACATTCGACATTACCGTCAATAGTATCAAAGATGTGACCGGCGTACCGCACGGCGGCGTCCGTCCACGAAAGGCAAGGAGGGCTTAAATGGCACGAGACACAAGCCCAATCGTGAAGCAAAGCCGCCGCGAAGGCACCGCGCTTCACCCAAAGGCACATAAGATTCTCGCCCGCAAAAGCGGTATCCCCGGCGAGCATGCTCACGGCCGCCAAGGCAAACAAAGCATGTACGCCCAGCAGCTGCGCGAAAAGCAAAAAGTTCGCCGCATGTACGGCTTGCTTGAAAAGCAATTCGCCAAGCTGATGAACGAAGCGACCCGCAAACCGGGTTTGAGCGGCGAAAACTTGCTGCGTTTCCTCGAGCTGCGCCTCGACAATGCAGTTTACCGCGCTGGTTTCGCGACTAGCCGCCGCCAAGCGCGCCAATTGGTCAGCCACGGGCATTTCGAGCTCAACGGCCGCCGCGTCGATATTCCATCGATTCGCGTCAAAGCCGGCGACGTCATCACTGTCCGTCCGAAAAGCACCAAATCCGGCTACTTCGCCGCAATCAACGATATCTTTAGCAACACATCTCAAGTGCCGCTTAGCTGGCTCAAGGGCGATATCAAAAAGCTAAAGATTGAAATCACCAGCGAACCAAAGCGCGAAGAAGCCGAAGCCGGCATCAACGAGCAGCTAATTGTTGAGTACTACTCACGTTAAAAAGGGAGGAAGATTAAAATGTCTAAAGTTATTCACAATCCAGCGCTCGCGAAGATTATCGACAACAGCGAGTTTTCGAGCACTTTCGTCATCGAGCCGCTACACTTTAACTACGGCAATACGCTCGGCAATAGCATGCGCCGCGTGCTGCTTTCGAGCATTCGCGGCGGCGCTGTTGTGGCGTTTCGTATCGAAGGCGCAACGCACGAGTTCACGACTGTTCCGGGCATTCAAGAGGACGTCGTTGATATTACACTCAATCTAAAAGGCGTTAACTTCCGAATCGCTACCGACGACCCGATTGAGCTGCGCATCGAAAAAACTGGCGCTGAAGTTATCACCGCTGGGGATATCGCTGCTCATGCCGACGTCGAGGTCATGAATCCGGAGCACGTCGTCTGCCACGTTGACGAACCGGGCAAAACTGTCGTTATCGACTTGGTGGTCGAATCAGGACGCGGTTATCAAACTGTCGAAGAGTCGAGCGAAAAGCGTTTGCACGGCGACATGATTGCTGTCGACGCGATGTTCAGTCCGGTTACGCGCGTGCGTTTCAAGGTTGACCCGACCCGCGTTGGGCAAGAAACCAACCTCGACAAACTCGAGATAACTATCGAAACCGACGGCAGCTTGACGCCGCGCGAAGCTTTCGAAGAAGCGGCAGCCATTCTCGTTAACCAATACACCGCGCTAGCTGGCAGCACGACTGTCGAAGCTGCGCCGGCGCTTGGTACCGAGAAAGAAAACGAATCGGACGGCTTGAGCGCTTCTATCGAAGATTTGGATTTGAGCGCTCGCACTGCCAACGCGCTAGTCAACAACGATATTCGCACGATTCGCGATTTGGTTACGCTCAGCGAGCAAGATTTGCGCGAACTGAAAGGTTTCGGCAGCAAAGCCCTCGACGAAGTCAAAGATAAATTAGCAGAATTGGAGCTCTAAATGCATCGACACGGATACAAAGGGCGCAAACTGGGACGCGAACGCGACCAGCGCAAAGCGCTTCTGAAGGGTCTAGCGACGAGCTTGGTGATGGAGGAGAGTATCGAAACTACCCTCCCGAAAGCCAAAGAGCTCGTGCGCTATATCGAAAAGTTAATCACAAAAGCTAAAAAAGGCGACCTGGCGAACCGCCGCGCCGTTATCGCCGGTCTAAATACGCAAGTTGCCGCCATCAAATTGGTAGACCAAATCGCGCCGCAGCTGGCGCACCGCACCAGCGGACATGTGCGCGTTGAGCGGACGCGTTTGCGTGTCGGCGACGGCGCTCAGATGGCTATCATCGAGTTTGTCGACGATTTGCAGGACGCGCCAAAACCAGAAAAGGAGGATAAATAATGAACAAAACATTCTCCCAAAAACCAGCCGACGTATCGCGCCGCTGGGTACTAATCGACGCGCGCGACGCTACGCTCGGCCGTTTGTCGACTGAAATCGCTAAATATCTCATCGGCAAATACAAACCGACTTACACGCCGCACGTCGACGGCGGCGACTACGTCGTGGTTATCAACGCTGCCGAAGTGCCGGTAACTGGCGACAAAGAAACCGACAAAATGTATTACCGCCACAGCGGTTTTCCTGGCGGACTAAAGGAAGCGCAGCTCAAAGAACTGCGCGCCAAAAGTCCAGAGCGTATCCTCGAGCTTGCCGTCAAAGGCATGCTGCCGAAGAACAAACTCGCCGCTGACCGCTTGGCTCGCCTGAAGATTTTTGCCGGCAGCGAACACGCACACGCCGCGCAAAAACCAGAGAAAGTTGAGGTAAAGTAATATGGCTGAAGCAAAGAAATATCACTACGGTCTCGGTCGGCGCAAAAGCGCAACCGCCCGCGCTCGGCTGTACACCGGCAAAGGCGAAATCACAATCAACGGCAAAACCGCCGCTGATTACCTGTCGGGTAGTAAGACGCTGCTCGCCGAAATCACCGACCCGCTGGCGCTGGTTGGCAAGCAAAAAGATTTCGACGTCAGCGTGCTCGTCAAGGGCGGCGGTCTGAGCGGTCAAGTCGACGCTATCAAACAGGCGATTGCCAAAGCAGTCACCGTCGGCGCGCCAGACTTGCGTGCTCCACTCAAAAAAGCCGGCTTCATGAAGCGCGACCCGCGCGAAAAGGAGCGCAAAAAATACGGCTTGCGCAGCGCCCGCAAACGCGAACAGTACTCGAAGCGCTAAATACTCCGGAAAAAGCCTCCACAGGCTATTTCTTGAGCGCTTTTCACTAAAAACCGCCCTTTTTCCTTCTGAGAAATTGGGGCGGTTTTTTATAGTTTATGATATAATGCACTCATGGTATTATCGCAAAACGCTTTCACTTGGCGCACCGGCACATTTCGTGGCGGGTTGCTCCGTGTTTTGTAGATAGATTTCTAAAAATTACCGACCAGCCCGCCACACTTCATGAGGGCTTGGTCGCTCGTCCTCCTCGGGAGGGAAGCGCCGCACAATCACAAAATACCTGCTATAATAGGAGTTACTTATGACTAAACCAGTTATCCTCACCGGCATTCGTGCCAACAACGACCTGCATATCGGCAACTACTTTGGCGCGATGCTGCCGATTATCGACATGGCGCGCCGCCGTTCGAGTGAATACACCATCAATCTATTCATTCCCGATTTACACAGTTTCACCACGCCAGTCGACCACGACCAGCTGTTCGATAGCATCATGAATAACGCCCGGGTTTACACGGCGGCTGGCTTGCCGCTAAATGATGAGGCGATTCAGCTGTACCGCCAAAGTTATGTGCCGGCGCATAGCGAGTTGACGGTTATCTTGAATAACTTCGTTGGCTTCGGCGAGATGGAGCGTATGACGCAGTTCAAGGATAAATCAGCGAAAAGCGAACATGTATCGGTCGGACTATTCGACTATCCGGTTCTAATGGCAGCTGATATCTTGCTTTACAACGCCAAATATGTGCCAGTAGGCGACGACCAAACGCAGCATTTGGAGATTACCCGCGACATCGCTGAGCGCATGAACCGCAAGTTTGGCGACCTGTTTATTGTGCCGAAACCGGTCAGCGAGCAGCACAAGTTCTTCGGCAAAGACCAGGGCTTACGCATCAAAGATTTGCAAAATCCAGCCAAAAAGATGAGTAAATCGGACGAAACTGGCAGGGGCGTGATTTTCCTAAGCGACGCGCCAGAAGCAGCTCACAAAAAGATTATGTCGGCAGCGACCGATTCGGTCGGCAAAGTCAACTACAACAAAGACGCGCAGCCCGGCATCAGCAACTTGCTAGAGATTTTGACGCTTGTACGCCAGGCGAACGGTCGCGAGATGACGCTAGAACAAACCATTAGCGAGTTCACCGGTCTGGAGCGCTACGGCGAGTTCAAGAAAATCGTCGCAGATGAAATGGCAGAATTTCTGGCTAATTTCCAGTCGCGCCTGGCGCAGGTGGACGACGAAGCAATCCTGAGAAAGTTAGAATCGTCCGAAATCGCCGCCAATGAAGTTGCGAACCAAACGCTTCTGCGCGTCCAAAAAGCCGTCGGATTGAGGCGCAAATGAAAGTCACCGCGAACGATTTGCTAGCGATTTTGCGCCGCTTTAGAGTCGCCGGCGACGACAACGTGCCGCGCCAAATCGACCAAATCAAGCACAGCAACCCCAGTCCAATCAACCAATTAGTGCGCTTCCGCTTCGACCGCAAGTACTTTTTCGCGCTGTTTGACGAAACTGCCGAAGACCGCGAAAATTATATCATGCAGCAAATATTTACCGCAAAAAACGACGCCGAAGGAGTGCTGCTAGAAAACCCAATCAGCGACCTAACGACCTACGGTTTACCATTCAAAGGCAAAGATGTTTATCTGTTTCAACAGGTTAGCCGCAAGTGCCGGCTAGACGTCGTACTAGCTGAACGCTACCCGGAACATAGCCGCAGCACTTGGCAAAAATATATCAAATCTGGTAATATTTCTGTCAATAACAGCCCAGCTAAAAGCCCCAAGCAAGAAATCACCGACGCCGACCGTATCGAAATAAATTTGCCGGGCGCGGCGGACTATAGCGAGCGGACTTTGCCGATTTTATACCTGGACGACGACGTAATCGCCATCAACAAGCCAGCGGGCGTGCTGACGCACAGCAAGGGCGCGCTTAACGACGAGTTCACGGTTGCGGATTTCTTTCGCCGCTATACTACCGTCGGACTCGACACCAATCGCCCCGGCATCGTTCATCGGTTAGACCGCGACACTAGCGGCGTGCTGATTGGCGCGCGCACGCCCGAAGCGTTCAACCGGCTGAAAGCTCAATTTGCCGAGCGCAAAACCAAAAAAACCTACCTAGCGATTACCAGCGGCACGCCGAAGCAGCCGAGCGCCAAAATCGATATTCCGCTCGGGCGCAATCCGGCTCGCCCTAGCACTTGGCGCGCCGACCCGAAAGGCAAGACCGCTCAGACTATCTATCAAACTCTGCAGACGCGCGGCAAACTAAGCCTCGTCGAACTCCGTCCGCTGACTGGGCGCACCCATCAGCTGCGCGTTCATCTGGCGCATATCGGCGCGCCGATTCTGGGTGACCGCGTTTACGGCGCGCCCGCAGCGCGGTTGTTTTTGCACGCCTACGCGCTAGAAATTACCATTAGGGCAGGCGAGCGCCGCACTTTTACTGCGCCGATTCCGCCTGAATTTACCGAGCTATTTCCTGGGGCAGGCGATGTCGAAATTGATATTTGAACCGACCGCCAAACGGCAACTCGACGCGCTCGCCGCTAATTTGCCGCAGTCGCTACTGCTGACCGGCAGCGACGGCATGGGCTTACTAACCGCCGCCAAATATGTGGCGGGCGACGCCGCTGCAATCATTCAGCCGACCGACAAAGATGGCAACGCCAGCGCTAGCGGCTCGATTAAGCTCGACTCGATTTTGCAGCTGCGCCAACAATCGCGCGGACGCGCCGCCGGGCGTATGGTTTTCATCATCGACGACGCCGACCGCATGAATCACCGCGCGCAAAACGCTTTTTTGAAATTGCTGGAAGAGCCGGCGCCGCAGATTCATTTCATCTTGACGTCGCACGCGCCGCATTTGCTGCTCGCGACGATTTTGTCGCGCGTCGAGCGCCTCAGAATCAAGCAAATTTCGCCCGAACAAACGCAGCAGCTTCTACAGCAGCTGAAAATTTCTGACCCGCAAATCGAGCAGCAACTGCTGTTTCTGGCGTCGGGAAAACCAGCCGCTCTAGCGCGGCTCGCCAAAAATCCCCCCGAGCTCGAAAAAATCGGTCAAATCGTGCGCGACGCCCAGCAATTTATCCGCGCAGCTGGCTACGAACGCGCCGTAATCGCCGCCCGCTACAACGACCGCTCGAACGCGCTGCAATTTTTGTCGCACTGCCTGACGATTTTGTCGAATAATCTGCGCCGCAATCCGTCGCGCGAACTCATCCGCCAAAGCGAACAAATCGCCGAAACTTACCAGCGTATCGCCGCCAACGGAAATGTCCGGCTGCAGCTCATCGCGCTTGCGGTGTGATGTGGTATAATTAGGGTATGTTTGGACTACTTTTTGTCGTCGCAGTTGGAGTTTTTACGCTGTGGTACACGCAGTCGCCCAGCGAAGCTACCAAAAACCTCCCGCAAAAATTATCGGACAAACTGGATAAATTGTGGGAAATTGCTCAAGATTCGCTCAAAACGCAGCGTTATTTGCGCGCCGAAAAGGCTTTGCTGACGATTTTGCGCATCGACGAACGCAACGCAACCGCCTACAATCGCTTGGGAATTTTGTACGCCAAACAGCGCGCCTACAGCGATGCGATTGAGTGCTTCGAAATCGCCCAGAGCCTAGAGCCAAGCGCTTCGAGTTTGCACAACGTCGGCTTGATTTACTTCGAAACCGAAAATTACGAAAAAGCGGCGCTGGCATTCGAGCAAGCGCTCACTATGGAAGAAACCGTCGCGTCGCGCCACATCGCCTACGCGAAAGTCCAAGAAAAACTCGACCGGCCAAAAAGAATGATAGAGCACCTGGAGCGCGCCGTCGAATTGGAACCGAGCGTGCAGAGCTTCAACATCCTGGCGGACGCCTACAGCCGCGCCGGCGAAAACGAAAAAGCCGAAAATCTGCGCCGGCGCATCGAGCGCGCCATCAACAGCCAAAACCCGCCCGCCAGGCGAATCAAACAGCCGCGCCGCGTCGCGATGTAAAAAACTTGCCTTCGCCGAGTAAATACGCTACACTATTATCTGAGCTTTCAGCTAGTACCTTTCTATTTCGCGCCGACTTAGCTCAGCTGGTTAGAGCAGCTGTTTTGTAAACAGCAGGTCCTCGGTTCGAATCCGAGAGTCGGCTCCACGCTCTTTTGCCGGAGTCGTCTAGTGGCAATGACAGGAGACTGTAAATCTCCCGCTTTTTAGCTTCGTAGGTTCGAGTCCTACCTCCGGTACCAAATTTGATTTTCAATAATTTCGCCCCTGTTAGATAGGGCGATTTTTGTATCTTTCTATTGACTAACCGTGCAATCTGTGATATTATATAAGTATGGTATCAATTTTTCAGCAAATTCTTGCGCAGTGGAATTCTGACAAAAATCAGCGCACGAAATTGCAGCGCGCGTACTTCATGCTAGTGATTTTACTCACGCTGGCAGCCGGAGCGCTCGCCGCCGTAAATGCCGAGCTAAGCCGCAGCGTCGTAACGGCAGCCGCGTTTTTGCTGGCAGTGTACGCCGTAAATGGCGTCGCTTGGCTACTGCTTGACTCGTTAGTTTCACCTAAACTGCCCGAGCTAAAAACCAAACCAGAGCGCACCAGCCGCAAAAAGTAGCCCACTGCGAGAGAATTTACCCATCAAACCCTACCGCGACGAAGCGCTTCATGCTATAATGCGGTAGTAGCATGCCGCGATAGCTCAGCTGGTAGAGCGCTTTCATGGAAACACGAACATCTCGTGAATCATGGTAAGGCTTATCAGCAGACTCGGGCATAGTTAAGAATTTGATGCCGCGATAGCTCAGCTGGTAGAGCGACGCCATGGTAAGGCGTAGGTCCCGAGTTCAAGCCTCGGTCGTGGCTCCAGAATTGTACAAACTCTATAATCATCGCCCGGAAAGGGCGTTTTTGTTTTTAATCGCAAAGAGTTTTTTTGACGGCAGCATATTCTTATCAAAAGCTACGGCAATTCCCCTTATATTTACTGCGCCAACCCGCGAAAAGTGCTACAATGAAAGTAATGAACCAGCTACGTATCGCAAGAATCATCGAGAAGGTCGCCGCTAGCTTGTCTGCGGGTTTGACGATAGCACCAAATCCGCAGTATAAATCTATATTACTAAACAAGGGGGTCAAAAATGAGTAAAGCACTTGTAGTATTCTTTTCGCGTGCCGGCGAAAATTATTCAGTTGGCGATGTTGCAACGGGGAATACAGAGCGCATGGCGAAAGTTATCGCCGAAACAGCTGGTCTAGAGACTTTCAAAATCGAGCCTGTCAACGCATACCCGACAAAGTACAGCGACTGCACGGCTCAGGCGGACGCGGAGCGCCGCGAAAATGCACGCCCGGAATATATCGGCGATGTCGAAAACTGGGACGATTACGATACGATTTATTTCGGTTATCCGATTTGGTGGAGCGACCTGCCGATGGTCGTGTATAACTTTATCGAGCGGCACGACTGGAACGGAAAAACTGTAATACCGTTTAACACGCACGAAGGCTCCGGCTCGGCTGGGTCTTACGATAAGCTTGCCGAAAAAATGACCGGCGCGACCATAAAAGACGGCTTGGCGATAACTGGGCATGATGTCGATGACTCGGCGGAGAGAATTGGTTCTTTTGTGAAAGACGAGGTGCCCGGATCTAACTAACGGACTAACGAAAGTACAATAAGACGTCCGCCTTCGTTGGCACGGACAAATAGACTCTATTGTAATCCTCGGCGGAAAAGTCTGTATACCGCGGAAGCACTTCTTGATGTCGTCGAAAAATCTACTAGTTGAACGCCAAAAAGGAATTTTTTAAGTAAACATTACCTTTATCTGCAAAGGTCGTGGATTAGGTCAGTAGCGTTTATGCTTGTATTCATGTCCAATTATTGATATATATATATCAGCTTTTGCTCAAGGTTTTGTCTAGGGGCGAAAGTCGCCCTTTAGCTTTGAGTAGGCTTTCCGAGAGGAGAAAAAATGCCCAAGGCAGAAGAGATTGAAGATCTCGTTGATGATCTAGATGAAAAGATCCAGGAGCTGATGGAACTCCTGGATGAGGCTTTCGACATCAGGGGAGAGATACAAGGGCTACTCTATCAATTAGGAGGAGGTGACGACGACTAACCCCCTCCTGCCCGCCAGAAAATAGCTCGCTGGAACTGCGGTTCAATCTGATCGAGAACTGATGTTCTCTCGGATTGGTGACAATCCGCATTCAGCTTGAGCTCCGTTTCGGCGGGCTATTTTCTTTGGTTTTGTCGAATCACCCCAGTTTTGCCTTGAAATCGGGCGGGCTATCTGGTATACTGTACCACTGAAGTCTAGTACAAATGTAAAGGGAAGTTATGGCTAAGAAGAATAACACTAAGCGAAAAATTATTGCGCTCGTCAGCAATCTGACGGGACACCGCACTTACGTTACGCGCAAAAACACCATGAATACGCCAGGCAAACTGGTTTTGCGCAAATACGACCCCAAGGCGCGCAAGCATGCGACCTACACCGAGACCAAAAAATCGCTCGGCCGCAACGAAGTTAAGCCGCGCAAGGGCTAAACGATGTAAAAAACCGCTTGATTGGAGCGGTTTTTTTGATGCCAAGCAAGCTACTTCTGGCGCCCGCGTACCAAAAAGCCAAAAATCGGCACGGTGCGCTCAATCAAGTCGTCGCTTCGCCGTAAGCAGTATCGATAGCCTCCGCCAGCCACAAAGCGTTTGATAAAATCCGCTCCAGCTGCACTTCGTTGGGCTGTTCATTTTCGGAGTACAAATATACCGTGTTGCGCTCGATTTCGATGCTAATTTTGTTGAAATGCGAAGTGATGACGCTAGCGATTTGCGGCGAAATCAGCCGTTCAATCTCGAGCGCGTGCGTCATTTTGCCGTAAATCGTATATTTGCCCAGGAATTGCGGCGTATATGCCGCTAAATTGCCGATTTCGAGCGGACGCAGCCGCGAATACGACGATTTATACACCTCGTCGTGTTGCCGCAGCCCGATGTAAATATGCGGAACGGTTCGCTTGGTGTGCAAATCGACCGTCGTAATCAGCCAATGGCAGCGCTGCTGCTTCGGCTTTTTGCCGATAGCCGGCGGCTGCAGCTGCACCACATCGTTGCGAATCAGCATAGTCGCGTCGTAACCGCGCACCGACCCGACACAAACATGGTTATCGACGTGCGTATACGACACGGTGTGTCCGCGCACCAGCCGGTGATCGTCGCCGTGCTGGTCGGCGTAACCGAAGTAAACCATACCGACTTGGTCGGCAAAATTCTGAATCGTCTTTTTGGCGAGACGCGTCCGCACGGCATGCGCCGGCGTCATGTGGCGCAGCGCCCGAGCTAATCGTATTTTCAGGCGGCTTCGTCCGGACACTATTTTTTCGACCCTTTCGTGATTGTGTCGAGTACGGTCGAAACGTACTCGGCTTGACTCCAAGACAGCGGCGAAACTGACTGCTCGATTTCGGTTTGCGGGTCGATTTGCTCGCACAAAACCCCAGTTTTCCAGGCGTGTTTACGCACCCACTCGAGCGTTTTGTGCGCCGAAGCGGCGTCGCCTTTTTCCAAATCAAACTGCGCCAGCCACAGCGACGTGACAAACCACCAGTTGCCCAGGCTAGACGGGTCTTGGCGGCGGTAATTGTCATTTTCGTAGCGGGGAACGCCCGGCTGATCTGGCGACACACTAAACACGCGCCGCGCCGTGCGCACCGCTCGCTCGACGATATCGCTATCAGCGGGGAAAAGTCCGAACATAAACGCGCCGTAAATGCTGGACATATCAATCGTCTGGTCGGGCTGGTACGTGCCGTCGGGACGGCGGCGCAAACCTTTGTAAAGCGCCTGGCGCTCGCGATTAACCAAATGCCGCTCCGCCGCCTCGGCGATATCCGACGCCGCCGAACGCCAAGCGACCGCATGATTTTCATCGCGGCGCTCGTCCGCCAAGTCCGCCGCCGCCGATAACGCCGCGTAAACCACAGCCGTGGTGTAGGTCGTCGTCATGTATTGCTCTTCCCACAAATCGTACGACGGTTTCGGCAAGCCGGTCGCCGGGTCGATGTAGCTCACCAAAAAATCCGCCATCGGCACCACCATCGGTTCGTAAAAACGTTTCATCAACCGCTGGTCGTTGGTGCTGCGATACAGTTGCCCGAACAAGAATAACACCAGCGCCGTTTCGTCCTCTTGAATCGGCGGTGTCACCGAGCCGTCGTCGTGAATGTACGGATGCCAGCTGCTGCCAACAGCGCCGTCAGCGCGATATTTATGCATCAGAAAACCGCCTGGATTTAGCCCGCGCCGGCAAAAATCGAAAAATTGATAAGCCTCTTCGTAATAACCCATGCGAATCAACGGCCACAACACATACGCGCCATCGCGCGGCCAGCAGTAAGCGTAGGCGTCGCGCCAATAATTCAACATGCCGCTATCGGTGCTGGCGATAATCGCGCCGCGCTTGTCGATGTGCGCTTTGAGCAGCATGATGCTGCGCAAGAACAGCAGGCGATACGAGGGGTCGATTTTGCGCGAAATCTTCTCGGCAGGACGCAGCCAGCGGTACCACCATTTCGCGGTCAAAACCAAGCGGTCGTTCAGCCCTTTGCTGCGCAGCTGCTTATGGACGAACAAAGCCTCGCGCAGCGACGTGCCGGCGGCAATCCAGTAGTGCACCCGGGTCGAGCTGTGCGCTTTGAGCGCCAATTTGAATCGAATCGTCGAATCGACGCGACCGTGCTCGACGGCGCAGCTCAGCAGTTCGCCGTCTTCGGCGTCGCGAAAAGTACCTTCGCGATTTTCGGTTCCAAACAAACCGATGGCGTGTTGGTCGAACGCCTCGTTTTGGTCGCTCGCCCCCGAAATGACAAACGCGCGGCGCCCGCGATAATGCACAATCGCGCGGTCATTTGGCAAAAATTGCGCCGTGTCGGTCATACTAGCTGAGTCGCCGATAACAAACGCCTGGCGGAAAAACAGCCGGACGTCTTTGTCGCGATTGTCCAGATTCACCACATGAACGTTGCGCATGAAAGCGTTTAGTTCGCCATCCACCGCGTCGTCAAATTCCAGCATGATGCCAAGCGCCGGGTTTTTCGCAACGATATGACCAATCAGCGCATCGTGCGGATAACTAAACACAAACGTCCACGCGCCGTCGTGCAGCCACGAAAAAGCGCCGTCAACCCAAACGCCGACATAGTGGGCGGTTTCCTTGCCGATAGCGTGATTTTCTAGCCCGACATATGGAAAATAGAAGTCGTGAACTTCGCCAAACGGATTTAGACCGACGTGCATTTCGCCGTTACTCAATACAATCGGGCGCGCCATTAAAACTCTCCGCGCCGGTGATGTTCGTACACGCGATAACGAATATCGCGCAGGGCATTCATGAAGTACTGAAAGGCGTCGTACGGCGAATTATAAGGGCTGAAATAAGCGTGCACATCGCCGTCGGAAAACCACTTAGTACACATGTAGTACGGGTGGTCGCTCGTCGTTAAGCGGCGCCAATCAGAAATCAAATCCGTATCGCCGGTGCGCATGACGTCGTCTTCGAGCGCGTACAAATAGCGCATCGCCTCGTGCTGCATGCTGTTGCCGAGCCAAGCCGTCAGGTCGCGCTCGGAATCCGCCCATGTGGTCGTGTACGGACAATCGACTTCGTCCGCCGCATCAAACGCGTCGCAAGCTTCGCTGGCGGTGTAAAAGGTGTTGGCAGGATTTTTCAGCCAGCGGTCAACGAAATCCGAAAAGAACGAGAAAATCCCGGTATCTTCCCAAATATTTTCGCCGAATGTTTCGAAATCCATGAACAAATTCATAATTTGCCCGTCGCCCAGCGCATCGTTGACCCACGTGTCGTATTTGTCGGCGTGCAAGGGGAATTCCTCCCACTCGCGGTTGCCGAAGCGAAAGGCGATATCGTCGCTCAAACGGTAATTTTTCATCAGCAGCTTGATGTTCTTGGTGTTAATCGGGCGGTAAACGTAGTTCGGACTGCGCCAACCGAGAATCGGGTCCCAGCCTTCCGCCAAAATCCCCTTAAAACCGTTGTCGTCCGCCCATTTCGCCAGATTGTTATCGTAACTAAGCTCGGTGTTGCGGAAAACGCGCGTCTCGACACCGAATAAATCGCGGACTTTGGCGCGGTACTGCATGACCTGCCGCTCAAACTCCGAACGGCTAAAGAAGAACGTCAAGCTATGATAATACGTATCAGCGATAATTTCGGCGCGGCCGGTGTCCACTAACTCGCGGAACAAATCAATCACATCAGACCCCCAAGCCTCGGCTTGCTCGAGCATCGTGCCGGAAATCGACAGCGATACTTTGAAATCGGGGTGTTTGTCGAGCAATTCTTTGAGCAGGCGCGTCATCGGGCGGTAAGATTTATCGGCGACTTTTTTGAAAATCGCTTCGTTGCTGCGGTGATGCTCGTTAAATCCGTCGAAATAATTATGATTAACTGCCGTGTCAAACACCGTGTACTCGCGCACGCGCCACGGCTGATGAACGTGCAAATATAGTACAATTCCGCGCTTACTACCCATCTGAACCCCCCGTTTTCATGTTGTTATATACTTGAATGCACTTTTCAGCGACATCATTCCAGCTAATTCGCGCGTACTCATTTTTGACGTTGCGCTTCAGGCTGTCGCGCAGCGCCGGCGAAGTAGCAAGCGCCACCAATTGGTCTGCTAATCTGTCGGAATCCCAGAAATCATACCGCAAAACGCTCTGCAAAACTTCGCTCACGCCGGATTGCTTAGTGATAATCAGCGCCGTATCGTGGTGCGCCGCCTCAAGCGCCGTCAGTCCGAACGGCTCGGACACCGAGCTCATCACGAACACGTCGGACACACTGTAGGCATCGCGCCACTGCTTGCCGCGAACGAAACCGCTGAAAAATACTTTGTCGGAAATGCCCAAATCAGCCGACATTTGAATCAATTCGTCGCGTTGTTCGCCGTCGCCCGCGAACAAAAAGGCGAATTTATCGTAGCGCTCGCACGCCCGCGCCGCGCCGCGCATCATTTGCACCAAGCCTTTTTGCGCCGTAAACCGCGTAATCGTCGACACGACCGTGTAGCCTTCGTTGCGCAGCACCTCCAGGTAGCGATAAGTGCGGCGGTCGTATTCGTAATCGCCGAACGAATCGATGTCGATAGCATTGTGCACGACCTCGATTTTGTCCGCCGGAATGCTGTATTTGTGCATGATGATTTGCTTGGTAATGTTGCTCACGGCAATGATGCGGTCTGCCATCATCAAGCCGTTATACTCGATTTCATGAATAATCGGATTGCCGGAATCGTGCGAACCGGCGCGGTCAAATTCGGTGGCATGCACGTGCACCACCAACGGCGCGTCGGTTAATTCTTTGGCGCGCAGACCCGCCTCCATTGTCAGCCAATCGTGCGCGTGAATGACATCGGGATTGCCGGATTTGCGAATAAAGCGCTCCACGTATTTGATATAGCGTTTCTGCAAGCCGCGCATAGTTTGCAAATCGCGCATATCGACCTGGTCGAGGTCGAGCGTATCGACGCCTTTGGTGCTGTACGCGCCGGTCGCGCCAAATTTATGCAGCGGCGTCAGTTCAGTCGCCGAATGAACGTCCATGTAGTCGATGTTTTTATGTTTAGCCGAGTAGGGCAGGATAAAGTCAATCGACGCACCATGTTTCGCTAACGCTTTGGACAAATGGTAACAAGCTACACCTAAACCACCACTGTTATGCGGCGGGAGCTCCCACCCAAGCATCAGAATCTTCATGCGTGCACCTTATTAGTCTGTTCTATTCCCCTTATGTTATCTACTTATTAGTTATACTCTTCTAGGAGGCAAAAAGCAACCGCTTGAGGGCGATTTTGTAAAAAAGCAGTGAATTTGCCGACTCGGTTTTTGAAATTTGACAGAAAAGATAGCGTTTATATACAATGATTATATAAAATCTTATCGGTAAAAACATGACAACAGGCACACCCGCAGCCACTTCAATGATTGAAGAAATCAAAGAGATAATTTTGTCGCCGTACGCTTTTCGGTCAATTTTGATTTTAATCGCGTCGCTTTTGACCGCCTACTGGCTGAGTCATTTTTTGGCTCGCGGCTTGATTTATATCGCGCAGCGCATCGGCTCGCGCAGCGACAACGAATCGGACGAAGCCCGCGCCATGCGACTGCGCCAGACCGAAACTTACTTGAGCGTATTTATCGCCATAGTGCGGGCGCTAGTCGTGATTGCGGTCGGCTACGTCGCCTGGATTTTACTGAGTCCGACAGCCGGCACAAATTCGTCGGGCGCGAGCGGACTAGCGGCAATCGGAGCTGGTGCGTTATTCGCTTTGATTGCCGGGCAAACTATCGGTATCATTTTGCGCGACTTGACAGCCGGTGCAATTATGATTTCCGAAAACTGGTACAAAATCGGCGATTACGTCAAACTCGAACCATACGCCAATCTGTCGGGCGTGGTCGAGCGGTTCACTTTGCGCTCGACGCGCATACGTTCGCTCAACGGCGAGCTAGTCACCGTTCATAATCAAAACATCACCGGCGTGCGTGTCACTCCGCGCGGCGTTCGGACGATTGCTGTCGATATCTTCGTGCGTGACAAAACGCGCGGCGTCAAAGCGATTCGGCGCATCATTTCCGCCATTCCAAAAGGTCCGACCATGCTGGCGCGACCGCTGCATATCACCAATATCGACCAATGGGGCGATAACCGCTGGCATATCACCGTGGTGGGGCAGACGGCGCCGGGGCGGGAGTGGCTGATAGAGAAGTTTTTCATCGACGCTGTCGTAGCTCTCGACGAAGACAAAGAGCCGGGCGAACGCCTGCTGGCGCTGCCGCCGATATCGCACAACGCCGACGAAACCGCCAACAAACGCCTGAAGCGGGCGGTTCGAATCAAGCGCGATAAATCGAAGGAGATCAACGACAAACTCCTGCAAGAAGCGGCGTCCGCACCGGCGCAGCCGACCCCGACCGACAAGCCGGCGAACCATCAGGCTCAGAAATAACCTATTCAAGAAGCGGGCAGTCTTTGGTATAATTACAGTAGGAGCGGAGAGCTCCTCAGCTGTAGGGGCATAGTTCATCGGCTAGAATGGCGGTCTCCAAAACCGCAGAGGTAGGTTCGATTCCTACTGCCCCTGCCAAATTTCGCCGGTTTCTGGCGTTTTATTTTTTTCAGATTGCGCTATTGACAATTTAACTAAACTATGCTATTATGAAAAGATAGGGTCGTTTAGGGCAATCGTCCGCGCTTATTTTAGTAAAGTTCACACCGCTTTTATAATCAAAACACACCCCAGGTTTACCCGTGGGGTGCGTTTTATTTTGCTCGTTAAACCTGGCTAGCGCAAGCTGCGGCGGCTCATGGCGTAAGCGTACGCCATGCCGGCGACACCGCTGACGCCGAACAGTCCGCTCGCGATACTCAACGGTCCAGTCTGCGGCAATATCGTCACAGCCGGAGTAGTCGGCTGCTCCGGAGTTTGCGGAGTACTTGGCGTGGTTGGCTGCGACGGCGTGGTGGGGGTCGTCGGAGTTGTTGGTGTTGTTGGTGTAGTCGGCGGCGTCACCGGTTTGGTTTTGCACGCGTCCGAATTTTTGTCAGCGTGTTTGCTGGCGTCGTATTCGCTGCGTTTGATGGTGCGAATCGTTTTATATGCAACGACGCACACCTCGATGTTTTCATCGGTCTGAGTCGTTGCATAGCCGCACGCGTCGGGCTGCCCGGAAATCGTCGGCGTATCGACGCAAACGCTGTTTTTGTGCGTACCGGCGCTATATTTAGCGTATTTCGCCGTCAGCACGAAGCTCTTCGTTTCGCCCGCCTTGAGTTCGGGGATAGTATATGTCCACGAATTGCTCTTTATCGTACCGGCGTCGGCTTTTACCAGGGTGACTTCGGCTGGCGCAGTATCGGTGACAACCGCGTCTTTTAGCGCAACTTTGCCGGTATTAGTTACCGTGATTTCGTAGGTAAATTCCTGCCCGACCGTGACAACCGCGTGTTTTTGCTTATTTACTGTTTTGGCGATAGAAATGCCAGGCTTTTCCGGCGCCGGCTCAACCGGTTTTTCTGGAATCTGAATCTGAGCGGTGCACGCGGCGCTGGTGATATTTCCTAGGCTAGATACCACGTAAGCCTGCACCTTGTAAGTGCCCGCCACATCTGGCAGATCAATCGTAACCACGTGCTGCGCACCTGCGGTCATAGCTTCCGCGACCACTCTGTTGCTAGAGTTGTAAACGTAGTAGCGAATCTCCTTGATAGTGCCGCCGTTCTGAGCGGTCGCTTTGCCGGTGAGCTGGAATTTTGTACGCGAACCTTGAACCGCCGTCACCGTTAGGCTGTCGCAGGTAACTGATGGCTGCGGCGTTGGTTTTGGAGGAATTGGAGCGGGCGGTTTCGGCGTGTTGTATGTCACCAAATTAGCGCAACTCGACATGATACGAAACGTTCCGCGCGCCGCCGATTGTCCTTCCCAGCCATCGTACCAGCTGTAGCTTCGCAGGCTATGCGGCCGCGAATAAACCGTGCGCCCTGCTACCGAATGCGCGCGCTGACCTTGCGCTTCGGTAAATTGCGACATCCAGCCCCACGAATCCGTCCGCGAATCGACGTTGAAACGCTTCATCGCCGACATATTTGCCAGCTCGGTGCGCGTTATGCCGTTGTACGTCATGACATCGCGGAAATTGTTAGTGTTGGCATCGTAATGCGCCAAAATCTGCTCTTTACTGCCGACTCCGCCTGCAATCATATCGTCGCTAGCGGCTTGCGCCTGCGTGTTCATCACCAGCACTAGCGACTGCAGCACGAGCGCAGTTGCCAGAAACAGCACCCCTAGGCGCTGAGCAATCGTTTGACGCGACGCTTTAATCGTACGAAGTATTTGCTTCGTGCGGCTTGTTATTTCAGTGTGCATAGAACCCTCCTTTAGCGCTTCCACCTCTCGCACGCACTTTATCCTAATGATACTTACATTTTGCCACAAATCTTAAGCAAAATCAACCAACGACGAGCCGCTATTACAAACTAACCCATTCATCCTTATCTGAAGTTTCAATAGTTTTCCTTGCCCAATCAACAAAATAGGGGATATTTTCGATTTTTGGTTCAAATTCTTCAAGCCGGTTAATATCCACCCAGGCAAAATCAGAATACTCTTCGTTAATAGTAATCTCGCCGCCGCTGTAAATAGCCGCATAATGAGGCAGTATCATATGGTTGCCGTCTTTTTTCTGAAAATAGACATTGCGGGTCACCGCCGGAAGCACCGACACCTGAGCTTTTACGCCAATCTCTTTGTTTTTCTCTCTGCGCAAACCTTCGATGAAACCTCCGTCTTCAGTTTCTAGCTTACCTCCAATAAATGTATAAATTCCGTCATAGTCCTGCTCGCCCTGTCTTTTCGCTAAAAGAACTTTCGTACAGTCGCTGTTTAGGACGATGATTTTTTGGCAGTATTGAAATCCATAACCACAATTTTACCATTTTTGCTTACAAAGCCGTAAAACATAAACCCCCGGCGCACTCGCGATGTGCTATAATGTTTTGCATGAAGCCAGTACACTTATCACGTCCGCACGCTATCATGATGGTGGGGTTGCCCGGCAGCGGCAAAACTTTTTTCGCGCAGCAGTTTGCCGATACTTTCGGCGCGCCATTTATCGATGCCGCTTACGTCGAAGAGCGCGGCCGCGACGAGCAGGCGTCTGGCGAGCTAAACGCGATGTTTCTAAACGAAATCGCCCGCACCAACCAAACCTTCATTTACGAAGGCGACAGCTTGAGCCGAACGCACCGCACCGATTTCGCGCGTTGGGCGCGCGCCCACAACTACCAGCCGCTGTTTGTGTGGGTTCAGGTCGATGAATCTACTTGCCGCCGCCGCGTATCGAAAGCGCAAACCATGACCGCCGAACAATTCGACGACGCCGTCAGGCAATTCAGCGAGCCGCACGCTCACGAAAAGCCAATCGTCATCAGCGGCAAACACACTTACGCGACGCAGGCGCGCACCGTACTGAGCCGCCTCGGCAGTGAAAATCGCGCCGCTCAAACGCCTTCGGTTCAGCCGGCAGAACGCACGCGGCAACGCTCGGTTCGCATTCAATAAAACATGCCGCGCGATTTGCAATCTATTCAGGACGCGGAGTTCGGCGAAATCACCATCAAACGGCGAGCCGGCGCGCGCAGCGTTCGAATTCAAATGGCAACCGACGGGCGGTTTAGCGTGTCGTGCGGGCGCTTGACACCGCTCGGGTTTATCCGCGAATTTATCAATCAATCGCGCGGCGAACTGCGCAAAATGGCAGCCCGAACTTCGCTGGCATCGCCCTACAGGCATGGACAGGCGATTGGCAAGCAACACCGCATCGCCGTCGTGCCGACGCAAATGGTAGACGAGCCGGTGGTGGCGACGCAAAAGCAGCAAATCATCGTCAAGCTGCCGCCGACATACTCCATCAGCGATACTGCCGTCCAGCAGCAAATCCGCGACGCCGTTGGGCGCGCGCTGCGCAAAGAAGCCAAACAAATTTTGCCGTCGCTGCTAGCCGACCTAGCTAGCCGCCACAATTTTCACTACACGCGCGTGCGCTTCAGCCACGCTGGCAGCCGGTGGGGCAGTTGCAGCAGCAATGGCACAATTAGCCTAAACATCGCTTTGATGAAGCTGCCCGACGAACTGATTCGCTACGTGCTGATTCACGAACTCTGCCACACGCGCCACATGAATCATTCGACCGCTTTTTGGCAAGAGGTCGAGCGCTACGACCCGCATTACCGCAGCCATCGCCAACAATTAAAACGGCACACTCCAGTGCTTTAGCTCTTTTCAATTATCGCGCTTAAGGCTATACTAGAAGAAATGGGTGAGAAAACTAGCGATAGCGATATTCTTCTGGCAGTCAACGCGCGCCGCGCTAGCGTTTTGCGTTTCGCTAGTTTGGTGCTGCCGCTGCTGCTCGTCGCCTACAGCGTGTACTTGCAGCTGGCGCCGGGAGTACCGCATTATCCGCTGTCGCCGATGTTTTTCTTGGTAAATGCGACGTGGATTGCTTTGGCAATTTGTAATTTTTTCATACGCACCCGCACGCAGAATAGCGCGACGGCGCGCATCATCGCGTACCATATCGTGGCGTTATTGTATGTTTTGTTTGTTTCGGGATTTGACATGCCGTTTATTTATCTGTGGTCGGTGCTGTTTTTGGCGAGCGCTGTTTACGCCGACACCAGCGGCGTCAAGCTCAGTCTAGCGACTCTGTTCGTGGCGGCGAGCGGCAGCGTTATCTTTGCGGCCGACGATTTGACGCGCGTGTTTCAGATTGGCTTGCATTTCATCGGCACGCTGACAGTCGCTTGCGTCATGAATCTAATCGTGACGGCGCAGGCTATCGACCAGCGCGAACTGATGCGCTCGCAAGCTGAAGAAAAGCTCCAGCGCGACCGCATAATCACCATCGTCAACAACTTAGCGGATGCTATTTTGAGCGTCGACAAAAACGGCACGATTCAGCTCTACAATGCCGCGGCGCTCAATTTGCTCGACACCAACGCCGACCTAGCCGGCAAAAAAATCGACTCGCTTTTGGTCATGAAAGATTTGACCGGCGCCAAAGTTAAATTATCGCAGCTTTTGCGCCACGCCCACAGCGCGCACTCGCGCGACGACATTTGCAGCGAAATTTCCGGCGAAACCATCCGCCTGAGCGTCGTTTATTCGCCGATTCGCAGCACCAACAGTACGCACGTCGCCAGCCGGGACGGCTACGTGATAATTCTGCGCGATATCACCAAGCAAAAATCGCTCGAAGACGAGCGCGACGAGTTCATCTCGATAGTCAGCCACGAACTGCGCACGCCAATCGCCATCGCCGAAGGCTCGCTGAGCAACGTCCAGCTAATGATGCAGCGCTCCGGCATTCCGCCGGCTACTTTGCGCAATGGCATCGATTTAGCCCACGACCAAATTGTATTTTTAGCGAAAATGGTCAACGATTTGTCGACGCTTAGCCGAGCCGAGCGCGGCGTCGCCGACACGCCGGAAATAATCGAGGTCAACACGATAATCAACGAGCTTTACAACGAATACCTGCCGGAAGCCAAAGAAAAATCGCTGCGTTTCGACCTCGACCTCGACCCGCAGCTGGGCTACGTCAACGAAAGCCGGCTGTATCTGAAAGAATTGCTGCAGAACTTCATCACCAACGCCATCAAATACACGCAAAAGGGCGGCGTAACGATTTCGGTCAAAAAAACCGCCAAAAACAAATTGACGTTCACTGTCAAAGACACCGGCATCGGTATCAGCCGCAGCGACCAGCAGCATTTGTTCCAGAAATTCTGGCGCAGCGAAGATTACCGCACGCGCGAAACCAGCGGCGTCGGGCTGGGATTGTACGTGGCGTACAAACTCGCGGGCAAGCTCAACACCGAAATCGAGCTAAAAAGCCGCCTCAACCACGGCTCAGCCTTCAGCTTTACTATTCCGACAGCTAAACTCAAAAATGGCAAGCGTTATTGACATTTATCCGCGTAGCGCGTACTATAGACTTGACAGTCTGGCTCATACCAGGCTTATTTATATTAGGAGAAATTTATCGTGGCAACATCGACGAAATCCAAGAAAGGCAAAAAATCAACAACCAGCGTGACGCGCATCAAAGCAACCGACAGCGCCGCGCCCGCCAAAACCAAAGCCAAAAAAGCCAAGCAGCCAGCCAGCAAGGGCAGCAAAGCAACAGCTTCCGCCAAGGACGCCAAAACGAAAAGCTCGAGCAAAAAACCACGGCGCAGCCCGCTGAGTGCCGTCCGTAAATATTTCGCCGGCGCCTGGGACGAGCTCAAACAAGTCCGTTGGCCCGACCGCCGCAGCACTTGGGCGATGACCGGCGCGCTAATCGTATTTACGCTAGCGTTTATCGTCGTCATTTTGCTGATTGACTACGGCTTTTCGTGGCTCTTCAAACTAATCATCGGAACAAATTAGAAAGGAAATTATGGCTAAAAACAATCGTTACAACAGCGCTCGCCAGTGGTACGCGATTCACACGTATTCCGGCTACGAAGAAAAAGTTGCCGACAGCATCAAGCAGCGCGCGCAAACAATTGACATGGCAGACAAAATTTTCGACGCCATGGTGCCGAAAGAAAAGCAAATCCAAATCAAAAACGGCAAGCGTAAAATCATCGACGCCAAAATTTTCCAGGGCTACGTACTGGTCGAGATGAAATTGACCGACGAAACTTGGTACATCGTGCGCAACACGCCGGGCGTGACCGGCTTCGTCGGCAGCGGCACTTCGCCGACGCCGGTTTCGGAAGCCGAAATCACCAAAATCAAAAAACGCATGGGCGTCGAAGACCCGAAGCACCAAATCGACTTCTCCGAAGGCGAGGTGGTCAACATCATCGACGGGCCGTTCAAAGGTTTCGAGGGCGCAGTCAGCGAAATCGACACCTCCAAAGGCAAGCTCAAAGTCATGGTCAGCATGTTTGGGCGCGACACGCCAGTCGAATTGGACGCGCTGCAAGTCAAGAAAATTTAGCGATTTGCAAAATGGTGCATTTCACGCTATAATTTAGCAGTTACGCACTAAATATCAGCTTCAAAATATTTAGTAAAGGAAATCAAATGGCAAAACAAGTTATCGGTAACCTCAAACTCCGCATTCCAGCTGGCCGTGCAACCGCTGGACCTCCAGTCGGCTCGACGCTCGGTCAGTGGGGCTTAAACATGATGGATTTCATCAATCCGTTCAACGAAGCCACCAAAGGCGACATGGGCAAGGACGTCATCGTACACATTCAGGTGTTCGAAGACCGCACGTTTACGTGGAAATCGCTCGGGCAGCCGGTTGACGACATGATTCGCGCCGCGATTGGTATCAAAAAGGGCAGCGGCAAACCGCACGCCGAAAAAGTCGGTAAAATCACTCGCGCTCAGCTAAAAACAATCGCCGAAGCGAAAAAAGACCAGCTCAACGCTATCGACTTAGATGGAGCGGTCAAAATAGTCGCCGGCACGGCGCGCAGCATGGGCGTCGAAGTCGTCGATTAGTAGTCTGCCAACTTTTAAACATAATCAAAGCAAAGCGCCAAAACCGGGCGCTTTAATTTTACCCTCGCTAACCGCCGCGCGGGGTGCTATAATTAAGCATATGCAGCATGAAAAAGGTTTGTCGCGAGTGTTGGAACGGCGATTTATTTGTTTTGGATTGATTATTTTTTCGGCGGCAGCGGCGGCTGGATTTGTTGGCGCAGCCGTTTATTTCAATCGCACTGCCATGAATGAAGCTCAGGCGAGCGCGGCGGCAGCGCACAGCGAATATCAGCGCGCGCTCAACGCTTACCAAGCCAAACTCAAACAGGCGCGCGATATCGAAGCCGAAGCCAAACAGCGCCCAGCGACAGACGTCGTGCATTACAGCGACAATTGCACGCCAGTCGACAACCCGGCAGTCATCACCGTAATCGTTAGCAAAACCCGCTGCTTCAACCCAAAAAACTGGCAGCCGCAGGACCTGGTGAGCATCGGCGACAACGAACGCATGCGCGCCGAAGCCGCCAAACACTACGCCGAGATGAAACAGGCCGCCAATACTGCCGGCAAACCATTCACGCCGAGCAGTGCCTACCGCTCCCACGACGAGCAAATCACCGTTTACAACCACTGGGTGGCAACCAACAAAAATGCCGCAGCTGCCGATTTAGTCAGCGCGCGCCCGGGCTACAGCGAGCATCAAACCGGACTGGCGGTCGACCTGAAAGTCGGTTCTTGCGCGCTGGAATGCTTCGCCACCACGCCCGCCTACGCCTGGCTGCGCGAAAACGGCGCCCGCTACGGCTTCATCCAGCGATACCCCGAAAAAATGGCGAGCGTCACCGGCTACGACACCGAAACTTGGCACTGGCGCTACATCGGCGTCGAAAACGCGCTAGCCATGAAGCGCCTCGGCTTCGAAACGCTCGAAGCCTACATGAAATTCGTAGAATCAAAATAAACCTGGTCGGGATGACAAGACTCGAACTTGCGACCTCGCGGCCCCCAGCCGCGCGCGCTACCAACTGCGCCACACCCCGCTAGCCCCATTATAGCACCGTTTGCGGCGCTGGCTAGCCTTTCGATTTTAAGTTTGTGTTATAATCGATTTTATCGATATGTCAAGTAACCTAGAGTCCACGCCGCCGAGCGAATCATTATTATCTTTTTACGAGCAAAGCTGCCAGCTTTTCGAGGAGGCAAACCAGGGAAGTAGCCAGGAAGTAAACGGGTTAATTGACGAACGCAACCATCAGCTAGCAGAAAATTTCAACGACGCCTACTACATAACCTCCGCCAATATCGCCGCTGCCCGCATCGAATTTCCCGAAAATCATGCGCGCTACCGGGTCGACCGGCCGCGCCTCAAACTGATAGATTTTGGCAGCGCCGCTTGCTCGTCATACAGGCTGGCGCTCATCGCCAATAACACCGCCTACGGCGAAGACCACATCTTTCTGCTGCCAGAAATCGCCGCAATCGAAACAATTCACGGCAACCCCAACCACAAAGACAAAGAGAGTGTAGATGTGCGCGCTCGGCTGATACACCCCGCCGTGCAAGGCCGCATCCACTCCATCGAAAGCACCGTAAACGCAGCGCCCAGCGGCGAAATTCGCGATATCGTGTTAGCCTACGAGCTCGCAAAACTATACCAGCCGCCAATAGATTTTTCCGAGTTAAAAGGTCGGTCGTGCGAAATTCGCGGCATTTTTTGGCGCCAAATCGGCGGCCAGTGGCAGGGCAGACCGGGCGAGAGCAATTTCGCAAGCTTCGTAAGTTTAGACGCGCTGCCGCTTAACGGCAAATATTGCCTAGCTATGCGCTTCGACATCGACACTCGGCTGTGCGGCTTCGCTGATGAAACCGACCACCTGACCTCGAACCCCGGCGAGACACTACATGAAGAGGTTCTAGTCCTCCCAAAACCAAGCGAGTTGAAAAAACTGGCGGTTTTTGACGCGGAATAGTTAATTTACAGGCGCCCGCCCGAAATGCCCGTAAATCGCCGTCGCGCCCGAAAATATCCAAAAAAACAAAACGCATCCCTAGAAAATGCGAGGCGCGTTTTGTTTAGCTGTTTAACGCTTCTGGAAATGAGAGCTAGTAAATAAATTTACCAAACTCGCCGCTGCCGGCGCTAACCGTTCGCTTGTTGTAATTACCGGCTTTGTAGTTCCAGCCCATTTCGGACACGGTGTACGAGCCGTCGGCGTTGACGCTTTCGACGTAAGCGACGTGTCCGTTGCTCACCGCTACTGCGCCTGCTTGCGGCGTGGAGCCGGTAGCTTTGCCGTCAGCTTGCGCCGAGTTGACCCAGTTGTAGCCGGCGTTGCCGTAAACCGGCACGTCCGGGCGGCGGCTATGCACGTAGTCGGTGCACCACATGCCGTTGCCGACGTAATAACTGCTTGAGTTTACCGGTTTGCTGGTGTACTGGCGATTTGTGTAGGTGCTGCGCTGCACCGCTGGCTGAGCTGCTGCCGCTTGGCGCGCCGCCATTACCGCGCTGGTGCGGTCGGTCAGCTGCTCTTCGGCGGCTGGAATGCGGATTTTGTCGCCCGGGTTAATCGCGTCCGGGTTGGCAATCGCTTCGTTGGCGTCGAATAACCGCGTCCAGGTCGTGCCGTTTGCTTCGGCAATCGAGCTAAGCGAGTCGCCCTCTGCCACCGTCACGATGACTTCTTTTTGACTTTTTTCCTCTTTGCTCTTTTTGTCAGATTCTTGTTTACTATCGGTTGACTTTTTGTCGTCCGCTGTGTTGGGCGTAGCCTCGGCAAATGCCGGAGCGCCCCACAGCGATGTCGCAAGCATAACCGCTAACACCGCTAATGCCTTGTTGAAACGCATGGTTTCCTCCTTATACCCCCACGGCAAAAGGTAATAAATTTGTAGAATTATCAAGCCGTGGTATGCAATATTTTCGCCGTTAGTCAATAGCTTGGCGCAAACATGCAACGCCGATAGTATCACGCCCAAAATAGGCTGTCAACGACTTTTTGCACGAAATTTGCCAAAAATAGGGGTCGCCTATGTACTTTTTGTTCAAAATCTGCTATAATGAGAAGATATAGTAATTCAATAGGTTGGGAGATTAGTCAAGCGCTAATCGTTCGCACCACAGGAAGGATATCATTATGGCTAAAAAAGCCGAACTACTAGAGCAGGCTGCCAAGTTGAAACTTGACGTTTCTGCCAAAAATACCATCACTGAAATCGAAGCTGCTATTGCGGCAGCCGGCGAAACCGCCAAAGAAGCCGGCGTCGTCGCTGAGCGCGAAGCGGAAGTCGCCAAATCCGGCAAACGCAGCGCCAAAGCATTAGAAGAAGCCGAAGCCAAAGCCGAAAAAGAAGCGCGCAAAATCGCCGGCGACACCACGCCGCAAGCTGGCGCCGAAGCTGCCGTCAAAAAAGGTCCAGCGCCAAAAGTCCGCCCGCTAATCGAGCGCCGCGGCAAAGCTTACCGCAAAGCCGCCGAAAAAGTCGAGCAAGACAAAACCTACGCGCTAGACGACGCGATTCAACTGGCGACCGAAACCAACCCTGCTAAATTTGACGCTAGCGTCGAAATCCACGTGCGCCTGGGCGTCGACCCGCGCCAAGCCGACCAAAATATCCGCTCGACCGTCGTCTTGCCGCACGGCACCGGTAAAACCGTCCGGGTCGCCGTTTTCGCGAGCGACGCTGACGTCGAAAAAGCCAAGCAAGCTGGCGCCGACATCGCCGGCGACGAAGCTATCGTCAAATTACTCGACAAAGGTACGCTCGACTTCGACGTGCTAATCGCTTCGCCGCAGTACATGCCGAAACTCGGCAAATACGCCCGCTTGCTCGGTCCGAAAGGTTTGATGCCAAACCCGAAGAGCGGCACGGTCGCCGCCGACATCGCCAAAGCTGTGTCGGAAGCTAAAGCCGGCAAAATCGAGTACCGCGTCGACAAGCAAGCCGCCATTCACTTGAGCGTCGGCAAAGTCAGCTTCGGCGCTGACAAGCTAGTCGAAAATGCCAACACGTTCTTCGCCAGCCTGCAAGCGCAAAAGCCAGCCTCGCTCAAAGGCGTCTACGTCAAATCGGTCGCCGTCGCTACCACGATGGGTCCCGGCATCAAGGTGGATTACCAGGCGAACTAGCCGCAATTTCAACCTCGCGAGGTAGCGGCGCTTGCCTAAAAACAGCGCCGCGCTCCGAGAACCAACTCTTTAGAGCAAAATCACCGTCGAAACCGGCGGTGGTTTTTGGCAAGCAATTGAATTTTGTCGAAGTTTCGCTCCAGGCGCGCCACATTGCTGCGGTGCAGCCGCAAACTTATTTCCGCAAACCACGCCCGCCCGCGGCTTTCTTTGCGCCGCTCGCGGATTTCAATCAGGCGCCCGTCCAGTCCGCGCCGCACTTCGCACAGCGTTTGCGCCGTGGTAGCGTCGGCGTCTAACCGCAATTTCACCATGCTGCGCCACGAATTTGCCACATCTACCGCGAACAATATCGAAATCACCGCCACCGCCAGTACCAGCGCCCAGTTCGGCAAAAAGCCCAAAACATTCAGCACGACCGGATGCACGACGTAAACCAACAGCATCGCCAAAATACCAAAGCCTAGCGAATTTTCCAGGCAAATCCGCCCCTGTAAATTGAACTTATTTCCGCGATAATCCCACAGCCGCACATGAAAAACTTTCTCCATGAAATAATGCCCCGCAAATTCAACCGCCGAAGCCAGCAGCGCGCTTAGCAAAAAAACCGCAAACGGGTTGTCGACGTGCAAATCCAGCACCGCCAAAACTGCTATAGCTCCCATACCGTAAATCGGCAAGAGCGGCGCCGAAGTGATACCGCCACTACGAAAACGCCGTTCCATCGCATAAAAATAAATCACTTCCCAGACCCAGCCCAAAAAAGAGTACACGAAAAAGCAAGCCGTCAAAGTCCAGACATTCATGATGCTATTTTAGCACGCCCCGCGTTTTTGGTATAATATTTAGCAGAAGCAGAGAGGAGGGTTCATGCGACAGTACCTAGACGCACTTAAGCACGTCCGCGACAACGGCATAGAAAAAAGCGACCGCACCGGCACAGGCACGACAGAGGTTTTCGGCATGCAGACGCGTTACAATTTAGAGGACGGCTTTCCGGCGATGACCACCAAGAAGCTGTACTTTCGCAGCGTGGCACACGAACTGCTGTGGTTTTTGCGGGGTACGGGCAATATTGAGTATCTGGCGCAAAATGGCGTGCATATTTGGGATGAGTGGCCGTTCAAGGCGTACCTCGAGAAAAATAACCTGCCGATGCCTGAAGTTAATTCTAGCGAGTGGCGAGCCCAGATGAAAGAATTTATCGACCGAGTGGCGACTGACCACACTTTTGCCGAGCAGTGGGGCGATTTGGGTCCGGTTTACGGCGTGCAGTGGCGCAAGTGGCCGGACGGCAAGGGCGGGCATATCGACCAAATTGCAAATGCGATTGAAATGATAAAACGCAATCCAGATTCGCGGCGCAACATCGTTAGCGCCTGGAATGTAGCAGAAATCGACGATATCGCCGCGGCGGGCGGCTTGCCGCCGTGCCACACGATGTTCCAGTTCAACGTTCGCCCGGGCAAAAATGGCGAACCCGACAAGCTAGACCTGGCGCTGACGCAGCGCTCCGCCGACATGTTTCTGGGCGTGCCGTTTAACATCGCGAGCTACGCGCTGCTACTCTTGATGGTTGCCCAGGTCACCGATAAGCAGCCCGGCGAGTTTATCCATACCATCGACAGCGCGCACATTTACAACAATCACCGCGAACAAGTCGAAGAGCAGCTGTCGCGCCAGCCGCTGCCGCTGCCTAAGCTTTGGCTCAATCCGGACATCGACGACATCAACGACTTCACCATCGACGATATCCGCCTGGAGGGCTACCAGTCGCACCCGGCTATTAGGGCACCGATTGCGGTTTAGCGCGGTATGCTAAACATGACGCGGTAGCGCTCAAGCAGCCTTGTCTGCAGCAAGCGAGCCGGCAATTTTACGGCTTCCAATCTGGTCGATGCGCGTTCAACTTTGTAATCACGCCATCAATCAAATCTTGCTCGTCAAAACCGGCATACGCCAGCGTCGTAAGCAGTTGAATTTGCGTGTCAACGATTTCAGACAATAGCGCCTCGGGATTGACTCTCTACTCTTTCCACTAGCGACGCGGCAATTCGCGGACAATCTCCCAAGCCTCTTCTTGCGTATGATATGCAAACGCCAGGCACGCCTTCCAGTTGCGCTCTAGCGGTTCCATGTAGCCTTTGTCGACGCGCGCTTGCTGCGCCTTGAGCACCTCGGAAAAGAGCGACACCGACTGCTCGGCTCCGGCTTTACTTTTGCAGCACTTTAGCGCGCCTGCTTTTGTCGTTGTATGTCGTGATTGTTTAACCATAACTACCATTGTAAGGCGAAAAATGAGTATAATCAATCTATGGAACGAGATGAACTGTTAGAAAATATAAACAGTTAAGTTCTCTGCGCTGACCGAGAGGTTTTGCTATATACCACGAAATCGTACGGGTATAGGTTCTTCTCGTCTCGTGGGTGGTGCTGGCGGGAAACTTCTTGCCACTGGTTCATGTCTAGTTCCGGGAAAAAAGTGTCGGCGTTAGGAAATTCAGCCTGGACTTCGGTGGCGTAAATACGGTCTACGATGCCAGCCTGGAGCGCTGCCGCATAAACCGCGCCGCCGCCGATGATAAACGCTCGCCGCTCGGCTAATTGCAAAGCTTCTGCCAGCGATCGCGCCAGCGTAACATCGCCCGCAGACTGATCGCCGCTTGTTAGTACAATGTTTTGGCGATTTGGCAAGGGTCGACCGATTGATTCGTACGTTTTGCGACCCATAATCACTGCAGAGCCCGTCGTCAGATCGCGAAAATGGCGCAAATCCGCCGGCAGCGCGCGACCCCACGGCATATCGCCATCCGCGCCAATACTGTGATTCCGGTCGTACGCCACTACGATACCACAGGACTGCTGCTCATGCTTCATGGGTTCATGATACCATACGGGCAGTTGCATTTCACGCTGCAAAAATCATATAATAGTGCCATGAATTTAATAGGTAGCGAGCCGCCGCAGCCGACGGGGATTTATAGCGACACCGAAATCATCGCTGCGCTCAAAGAGGGGCACATCGTGTGCGACCCGGCGCCGGCGCGCATAAATGGCAGCAGTATCGACGTGACACTCGGCTACTACTTTTACGAGACTGGCGGGCAGGGCGGCAGCTTATTTAATCCGTTCGACGAAAACGACGTCAAACGCTACTTCGGCGAATACAAAACAGCTCAGCCGTGGCGCGACGTCCGCCAGACGATAAGCAACTCTGCTGTAGCGGCGCTCGACACAATCAATGGCATCGACGACGATCATCCGGTCATTGTGCTGCGCCCAAATGAGCGTATTTTGGCGCACACGCACGAATTTATCGGTATTTTGCCGCCCGGCACCACCAGCATGCAGGCGCGCAGCACTACAGGTCGTATCGGTATTTCGGCGTGTTATTGCGCCGGCTGGGGCGATCCTGGCTATATTAACCGCTGGACGATGGAAATCCATAACCTAAACGAACGCGAGCACATCATACTGCCGGTCGGTTATCGCATCGCGCAAATCGTTTTCAGTGCAACTGGACCAGTCGCGACCGAGTACGCAAAGGCTTCTGGCAATTACCAAGCCAACATCAGCGCCGACCTAGCCGCCGTAAAAGCTGCCTGGCGACCGTGGATGCTTTTGCCGCGCGCCTACACATCGCCAGTCGAACTGCCGCGTCCCATCGCAGGATTGAGCGAGGGCTTGCACTGATGTTGCCGCGGGCTCATAAAGACAAGCGTGAAATACCGAAAGAAATCCCGGGCTTGAGCGAGGGCGTGAAATGATTTTTCAGAAAGGGTCGTCTTCGCGCCGGCGCGGCAACGAGAAACGATATATTGAGCACCGGAGAAAAAACAAATCTAGCGGCTGCGATTTTTGCCGGCTAGTCGAAACCGACACTTCGCAGGTCGTTTCGAGGCACCGACACTGCCTAGTAATTAAAAATTTGTTCGGCTACGACATTTGGGACGACCACGGCGTCGAAGAACACCTGATGATTATCCCGAAGCGCCACGTCGATAGTTTGGCTAATTTGACAGACGAAGAAATGGCTGAATATATAAAAATTCTGACCAAATATGAAAAGTTGTGCTATTCGATTTATGCGCGTTCGCCCGGCAATACCTCTAAATCCATCGTTCATCAGCACACGCATTTGATTAAAATCGATGACAAGTCCAAAAAGTGGATTTTTTACCTCAAAAAACCGCATGTGCTATGGATAAAATAACAAGGGAAGCGAGGAGCAGATGAAAGGCAAATACATCGTCATCGAAGGCAGCGACGGCACAGGAAAGTCGACCCAGGTGGAGCGGCTGGCGGAATATTTTCGGTCGGAGAACCGCGACGTTTGCGTCGTCGAGGAGCCGGGCAGCGACGACCCGGACAAATCGACGCCGGTGGCGAACGAACTGCGGCGGCTGATTAAAAATGGCAATTTAGTGCGGTCGCCAGAGATAAATTTGGCACTGTTTAGCGCGGCACGGCGCGAGCTGTGGCGTGAGAAAATTGCGCCAGCCCTAGCGAAGGGTGCAATCGTTCTAAGCGCCAGAAATTATTTTTCGACGCTAGTCTACCAGGGGTACGGCGAAGGTCTCGACCCGGGCTATATCCGCGAAATGACCGCGCTTTTCACCAGCGAGCGTTACATGAATCCTGACCATTCGCTGATTTTGACTATAAACGACGAAACCGAGCGCGCCAAGCGCATCGCCGAGCGCGGACAGCTCGAAGTTCCCGATACTTTCGAATCGCGCGGCACCGATTTTCAGCAGCGGCTCGCCGCCGGCTATTCGGAGCTAGCGCGCGACATGCAATTACCGGTGATTGATTGCATCGCGGCGGGCGACCGCCGCAAAACGGTCGAAGAAATCCAGTTAGAGATTCGCGAGCTGCTGGGGTGCTAACCGCGGCGAATCCAACTAGCCAGCAAATCTAACCGAGGCAACTCTTGACAGATGCTAGCCGCGGCAAATCCAACTAACCGGCAGTCGAATACTCCTCGTCAAACTTCATCAACTCCTCGAACAAATTGTCGCCGCCCTCGTCCGACTGCCCGTTGACATCGTAGCTATTTGGATTCAGCCGGCTCATGCGGCCATAAATATCAGCCAAAACACCAATAAACGACTCGCGCTCCCGGCGCGCCCACTCGCGGAGCTCTTGCTTCCTCGGGTCGCTATCCGGCATGTCGTAAAAGCCCTCTTTTTTGAGCTTGGAGTCGATATATTTGTAGATGATATGCGCCACCTCGCCGATGCGCGAACGCCGGCGCTCTAACTTGGTAAAGAACTGCACCTCGACCGGCACGGTAATTTTTTCGTGCGGCGAATACGGATGGTCGTAGGTCAGGGCAAACATGATTTTTGAAACCTCTAACTTTTTGTAGCCGTCCGTTTTTATAGCCGCCTCGCTCTGAATCTTGGTTTGGACTAGCGACTCGTCGATACCGGCAGCACGCAGCTGGTTTAGCACTGCTTCGACATACTCGCGCGTACCCTGAACGTAGACGGCAGACTTTTTGCCGCGCGCTACGTTTAGCTCTAACTTCGGAGAATTTTCGCTCGCCGCTTGCTCCGAACCAGGTGTCTCGACTCGAGCGAGAATGCTTTGCACGAAAGCAGCGAAATCTTCCGTCGAACTTTGCAAATCTTTCGAAATCACCATCGCGCCGTACAAATCTGCCGGCACGCCGCCTTCGTAACGCTCTAACTTATCAGCCAGCGAACCGGTGCTTTTCATGCGCCAATTGCCAGCCGCTACGCGCCGGCCGCTGCCTCGCGCGCCGTCTTGCACGTAATAAGCGAACTCGCCGACATTTGCCGGGCGCTTGCCGTCGTAGTCGAGCCCGACCACCTGGGAAACGTCGTATTCGGAATCTTCCGGGTTAGCGTCCGCCGCGAAAGCATCGCGCAGGATTCTATCCGCGCCCACCATTTGAACGCCGGACATTAACGCTTTTGCTTGGTTGATGGTGTCGAATTTGCGCAGTTTTTCCAGGCGAATCAGCTTCGCTTGACCCATCAAAGCCGAACCTAGCGCCTCGAGCCCCAGCACTTCGCACAGCGGCGCATAAAACGACTCCGCCTCTAAAACATCTTGCAGCAGCGCCGACTTGCGGAGCGACACCGGGTGCTGCAAATTATCCAGCAGCTCGCACGCCTTGATGATTACCGACTCGATGTTGGCATTAGCCAAAAGCTCTTTCATGCGGTCAGGAGCGATGCGCGCCTCGGAAATTTTCCAAATCTTGTCCGGAATCTCGCCTTCGTAACGGTTCGAAATGATATCGACCACCATTTGGTAATGCTTGCGCAAAGAACCATTCGCCGCATTGACCGCGTCTTTGGCTAAATCGCGCCGGTGATTGCCCGCCGCCACCTCAATCTCATCGAAATCCGACAGCACATTGCGCACGTACCGCGCCTTGTCGCCAGGAACTCTGGGGTCGGTGAAATATTTAAGCAGCATGTTAGCCGCCGCCAGGCGCGTTTCGTGGCAATACTGATTACGCGAATTACGAAAACGCGACACAACGTCGTGCATCATGATAGCATCGTACGAATCGGGCATTAGGTCGCTGGCGTACGCCTGAACCAGCCCATTAACCCGCTGGGCGTGCTCCACCAGGTCGACTCGCTCGCGCGAAGCTGCGTTGTAATAATCGTCCAAAGCGCCAATCATAGCGCCCGAATCCAGCGTTTCCGCACCGTTTACAGCATCAATTTTACTATCTGGAGAGCAATAATCTGTTTCTACACTCACATCTATCTATTATACTAAATTTTTATGCTTATGTCAATAGTTTTACCCTAAATAGCCCCGGGCAGCCTCCGGTTTTTACAAACAGGTTACCAAAAGTGATAATATAGTAAATATGGAAAAAATCAAGCGCCGCTAGACCTATTTGCCGGCTAATTTATAAAAACGAGGAGGATTAAATTAAATGAACCAACAAACCGCCACTTTAGCCGAGCTGCAAAAACATCTGGGCGAAACCTGTAAAGAGAAAGGTTGGGATAAAAATTCGGTTACAGAGGTGTTTTTACTATTCACCGAAGAGGTCGGCGAACTGGCAAAAGCGATTCGCAAAGAAACCGGCTTCAAGGGCGAAGCGCGCCCCGACAACCACGATAACTTGCGCGAGGAGCTCGCCGACGTCTTAAATTATTTACTAGAACTAGCCAACCGCTTCGACGTCGACCTGACGGAGGTGTACTTCGAAAAACACAAAATCAATAGCGACCGCGTCTGGAAATGATGCGAGGTTGCCGGGTGCCGGCGAAAGCGGGGCAGTTAACAGGGCGGTAAAATCCTTGCGCCGCCCAGTAAAATCTGCTATACTAACCCCAGACATTGCCATAGACAGTGGCGGCGCTCGAAAAATAGCGCTTAATCACGCCACCGAGGGAATCATCTTTTTTCAGGGAGTTTCCGCGTCTTTGGCGAAGAGCCGAGATTTTTTTTGGTTTCTCGCCGCGGTGTCGACCTTTAACAATCTGGTCGTTATCAACATCAAACTAACCAAGGGAGTATTATCGATGGCGATTTCCAAAGATAAGAAACAGGCTTTGGTTGCCGAGATGAGCGAATTGTTCGCGAGTGCAAAGGGCATCGCTGCCGCCAAATATCAGGGCGCCAGCGTAGCCGACTTGCAAGAACTGCGCAAAGCCGCCCGCGAAAATGGCGTCGTTATTAAAGTGGTCAAAAACCGCTTGGTGCGCGTCGCTTTCGCCGAGCTCGAAACTTACGCAAAAACCGACACCTCTGCACTGCAGGGTCAGTTGATTTACGCGATTTCGAGCAGCGACGAAGTGATGGCAGCAAAAGTCCTAAACGACTTCGCGAAAACTCACTCGAATGTCGAGCTAGTCGCTGGTTTCAGCGGCGACGGTTTGGCGCAGAGCACCGCCGACGTGGTGGCGCTGGCTGGCCTGCCGAGCAAGAATCAGCTCATCGCCGAGACAGTGACGCAGCTGCTTTCGCCAGTTCACGACGTTACAAACGCGCTTTCTGGCAATTTGCACGCGCTGCTCGACGGCGTCGAAGCCAAAGCTGCTTAACTATCAATTTCATCTGCCGCCGGGGCAATAGCGCGCCGCGCTTAACTTTTTCGGCAGATTGAACCCGTTTTCGAATCAATTTCGAAAGCATCATAAAGGGGCGAACCCCGTTAACAATTACCAAGGAGAATATCATGGCAGACGTAAAGAAACTTGCCGAAGAACTGACTAAATTGACAGTTCTGGAAGTAAACGAATTGAAAAAAGTTTTGGAAGAAGAATACGGCATTGAGCCGGCTGCCGCTGCTGTTGCAGTCGCTGGTCCAGCCGCTGGCGGCGAAGCAGCTGCCGCTGACGAAAAAACTGAATTCACCGTCACTCTGAAGGACGCCGGCAGCCAGAAAGTCGCCGTCATCAAAGCTGTCAAAGAATTGACCGGTCTAGGTCTAGGCGAAGCCAAAGCTTTGGTCGACAACGCGCCAAGCCCAATCAAGGAAAAAGTCTCGAAAGACGACGCCGAAGCTGCCAAAAAAGCTTTGGAAGAGGCTGGCGCCACCGTCGAAGTCGCTTAAGTTTAGTCCATTTCACATATCGACCAGATTGTTTCGATTACGAGCCGCCGCCCGCCGGGGATTTTACTCCCCAGGGCGGCGGTTTTCGTTTGGCCGCGAAACTAGGGCAAGCGGGCGGCAGGTTAAAAATTTTACCGCTGTTAGAACGCGAAGCGCGCAAATCTCTCAACGATTTTTACAACGATTTCGCCGGTCTATCTGTTGCGGCTGTGGAAATGTGACACAAAGCCTCTCTTCATAAACACACCGAACGCCAAAGCTCTGCCGCAAATAGCGAATAGTTTGACAAACTTAAGCCTAATTACTAAAATGAAAGCATAAGGAGGAGTTGCGTTATGAGAACTACTTATATCGTCGCTGGGGTTATCTGCTTAATAGTCGCTGCCGGGGCGGCAGTCTACATCATTCAAAACAAACCAAAACCTGAAACCGAACAAAATCAAAGTCAAAACCAAAGTAGTCAAACCGCCGACTCCAAACCAGCTCAAAACGACGACGAACCAACTAAACCTACTTTTTCTCACGGCTTTAAAAAAGAGAAAATTGAAGGTATCGCAGCCGTCTTTAACACCATGAACACCGAGCCAATGCTGGGATACTTCGCCGGAGAAGTGACTTTGGTGTATGGCAGCCCCGATCGATCGGTCTTTGTTAATCGCGAGCGAGCGCCCAAAGCTCTTGAGTATTTCGAGGACGCCCAGAAGCCTTGGGACTTTTTCTTGAGCCAAGCGGATATCGACGCTTACAAAAGCGAGAGCGCAGTTGCTAAATATTTTGAACCGAACTGTCTAGTTGGCCGCTCGGCAAATGGCGCTCATGTTGTCAGTTTGTGCACCGATAAAGACGGCAAAATCGATACAGTTTTCATGCGCCGCTAGCTTAAGCGCCATTTTGGCTTTGCCCTGGTTGCGCGCTCAAAAATAAGCAAAACTTGACTTGGCGGCTGAATACGCTATAATTGAACTGATATCAAGAAAAACATACAAAGGATTGCGAGACTAGTATGTCAGAATTACCAGAGAAACAAGTCAAGCGTCTCAAGACGTTGATTCAAGACGCCGAGACCAACTTGGCAGCAGCAAAAGAACTGCTCATGAGCATCATGGGCGAAGACGGGCAGGTGGTGACGCCGACCAGCAGCCGCGACGACGTGTCGGGCAAAGTCATTGAAGGCGTCTTTGATGGTCAGACGATGGTCGGTCCGGACGGCAAAAATTACCCCGTGCCTGCCAACTACGCCAGCAAGTCGAAGTTGGTCGAGGGCGATATTCTGAAATTAACCATCGCGGACGACGGCGGTTTCATTTACAAACAAATCGGTCCGGTCGCGCGCAAGCAAGTTATCGGCACCCTGACTCAGCACGACGGCGCATATTACGTCGAAGCGCAGGGCCGCGAATACCGCATCTTGCTCGCTAGCGTCACTTATTTCCGCATCAACGTCGGCGACCAAGTCACAATCATCATACCAGAAGACGACCCAGACGCCAGCTGGGCGGCAGTCGAAGCCGCGCTGTAGTTTCGGGGCATATAAATGAAGCGTCAGCTCGTTGATTTGCCAGCCGGGAATTTTTTGCTCACCAGGGCTAGTTTCGACGGCGCGAGCAACTTGCCGTATTTGCGCCTGATGAATGATAGCGGCGAATTTTTCTACGCGCGCCCTGGCGGCAGTTTTACGCTGAATTTTGACACCAAGAGCAAGCGCTGCATCGGCTGGTACGACATGCGGACAGGCGAATGCCACCAGTGCGAAGCGAAACGCGAAATCGACGGCAAATACGAACAATGCGCCGAGTGCCAACGCAAAACCGGCTTCAACCCGGCATTTTACAATACGGCCGAACTCAGCCAGCAGCAAGCCGAACTAAACGCCAAACCGCACATTTTATATTTGGCGTACTTCGCGCCGGACACAGTCAAAGTCGGCATCACGCACGCCGGACGCAATTTGGCGCGATTATTGGAGCAGGGCGCACGCAGCGCTGTCATTTTGGAAACTTTCCCGAGCGCGGGCGTCGCCAGGCATTACGAAGCGCAAATCGCCCGGCTACCCGGCGTATGCGAAAGCGTGCAGTTGCCTAGAAAAATCAAGTTGCTAACGGCGCCTTACGATGCAGCGGCAGCGCGAAAATTATTGGAGCAAACAGTCGCGAAAATCGAAGAGAATTTGAATGTTTCATTTGACGGCTGGAAATATTTGGAATTATCGCGTCATTTGCTGACCGGCGCGCAGCTGGACTGTACTAGTCTAAGCGAAATAACCGAACCAAAAATCTCGGGCAGCTTCGCCGGCATGATGGGCACGCTTTTGATCATGCGCCACGGCAGCCGCCTAGTCTTCCTGCCCCTCAAAAAATACATCGGCAACAACGTCGAAATCTCACACCAAATCGCACCGCTCGACCTCTCACCGCTGCAGACTTCGTTGTTTTGAGGCGTTTGGCTTCCGTGGAAACTTCAAGCTTGCGTGGATGTTATGATTTGAGCGGGGCTCAGGATAAAATTATTGACAATTCACAGGTATAATGCTATTGCAAAGACAGCTTTTGTCTATGAAGCGGACTTTCTCGTTTCGGTGAAAAGCCGAAGCTAGAATGGCGCTTCTGCACGAAAGCGCTGTTTGATAAAGGGGAGGCTCACTTTTACTTTCGCCCTGAGACGGGGCAGAGAGGGGGTGAAAACCCTTGACTTTCCTGGATCCGGCTACTGCCGCCGACTACAAGCGGGCGGCAGAGAACGTCCAGCGGGGAGACGCTACCGCACGCGATCGTGAACTCAACGATCGCATGGCGCGTCAAGCTGGACGTCTGGGCAATATTGCCCGCGCCGCTCAAAAGGGCGAGCTGAAGATAAAGTAAGCTTGCCCTTCGTTAGACGACCGGAGCGTGCACCCCGACACCGCTGACCGCCGAGTCAGCAAATGGGCGTTCGTCCGCCCGAGTGTATTCTTTTCCGGGAACATTCCAGAAAAGAATCACAGGAGATGCCTATGGCTAGAACGGGTTGAGCTCAAGCTCCCCGCACGCGGGTTCGATTCCCGCCATCTCCGCCGACGCAGTTTTGCGCCTTGAATAGTAGCGTGCGAACTCATCACTCGCACGCCACCCAGGCGCAAACGCCAAAGACTCTAGGATTCCCCCACCAAATCCCAGAGCTACCGGCATCTTCGCCACACAACGAAGTGCGGAGCGCGTACTGCCGCGTGAAGATGCCTGTGTCTTTCGGCTAAGCGAGTTCACTCGTCGTAGACGCCCTTTAGGGCGACTCCGAGCAGAACCACTCTAGCCGCCACCCCTCATCTCGACCACCGAGATGAGGGGATTTTCACTTTATGCTACAATTAACAGATATGAAATCATTTTGGAACGACCTGCCGCAACCATTTTTCATCCTGGCGCCGATGGAGGCGGTGACCGATGTAGTGTTTCGCCGGGTGGTGGCGCGGGCGGGGCGACCGGATATATTTTTCACCGAGTTTGCCAATGCCACTGGCTGGGTACACGCCGGCGATAAGGCCATCGCTGGGCGGCTGATCAAAGAGCCGTTTGAGAGCCCGATCGTGGCGCAAATCTGGGGCGGCGAGCCGGGCGATATGGAGCAGTTTGCGCGCCACTGTGCCGAACTGGGCTTTGACGGGATTGATATAAACATGGGCTGCCCGGCTAAGTCGGCTATCAAGTCGGGCGGGGCAGCACTGATTCGCCGGCCGGACATCGCCGTGGCGTCGATCACTGCGGCTAAAACCGCTAGTTTGCCGGTCAGCGTCAAGACCCGGCTGGGTTACACTTATGTTGATGAGTGGCGCGACTGGCTGCGGACGATTCTGGAGCAGGATATAGTTAATTTGACGATTCACCTGCGGACGAAAAAGGAGATGAGCAAGGTGCCAGCGCATTTCGAACTGATTGATGAGATTGTGGCTTTGCGTGATGAGGTCGCGCCGCAAACTCTACTGACTATCAATGGAGATATTCGTGATCGTGCGCACGGCTTGGAGCTTGCCGCCCAGCATCCCGGCGTCAATGGCATCATGATCGGGCGAGGGGTTTTCGCGGATCCGTTTTGCTTCGCGCAGCGCACGCCTGTCTCTCTACCATTAAACTCTTCGCTCGCCTCCTCGCCAACCGAAATTTCAATATCGTCGTCCACCGCCCCACCATTCTCCTCCGGGGTACACTCTTCACTTGAATCTCCACTGGAGATTGCAAGTGAGCGTTCGGCTGAAATCCTCAATTCTTCGGATTTCACAGCCCCCGTCAGAGAAGGTGGAGAGTTGGACTCTGCAGCAGGCGAGCCGACCCCAACTCTCCTGGATTCAGAATCGCTCGATTCTTGGGCTTGTGTAGATGTTCTGTCAGAGAGCGAGGTTAACTCTGCCTCCTTGGCGGTAGCCGTGGAACCCCTTACCAACAAATTTCCAGAACATTCTGCAGCCCGAGCGTCTTTAGACGCCCGGAGCGAAGCCGTTCGGGAAATTTCGGTTGGTGAGGGGACGAGCGGCTCGCCTTGCGACACAGAAATGCAGTTCCAAGGGACGAACGAAAAAGAACAGCTCTTCGACCTCCTCCGCTATCACCTCGACCTCTTCGACCACTACCAGCCGCAAACCGGCCTCCCATTCGAAACTCTCAAACGATTCTTCAAAATTTACGTCAAAGGCTTCGACGGCGCCAAAGAGCTGCGCGAGCATCTCATGCAAGCAGAAAGTACGGACGAAACCCGCGCCATCATCGCCAACTTTTTACAAAAATAATTATTCTTAACCGCAAACAAACAGCGAAAAACCCGCGAGCACATGCAAGCTCGCGGGTTTTTATAATCTACCAAGCCGGGCAAATTCTAACGCCGCCTGACGACAACTATCGCCGCTCCGCTGCCGAGCGTAATAGCCCCTAGCGCGAGAGCAACCAGCCAGCTGTCGCCCGTATCAGCTAACAAACCGCCCGCCGCACGCGCTACGCCGCCGGCGGCAGCAGCAACTCCACCGCTGATACCGCCAGAACTGCCGCCCGGCTGACCAGGCTGCGCCGGATTGTGCTCGTAAACCACCACCGGATCGACAATCAACCCGTTAGCGACGCCGTCTTCATCGCCAAAACCGCCATCAGTTACCCTATAGCTAATCACAACGCTACCATCAGCCGCTCGCGTAATCAAAACCTTGTCCGTGATATCCTCGCTAGCGCCATTTTGAACCTTGGCGACGCGCAAATTAGACAAGTTCTGATACTTAGCCGCAAGCGTCAGCACAACCTGAGTCGAGTAGCCGACCGCCGGCGCGCTATGGCTGCAATCAATCGTAAACGCCGCAACCTCGCGCAAGACACGCCCGCCAAAACTTTGCGGAACATTCGCCGTCGAAGCATCGCGCAAATTGTAGCACTTATCGCCAGACGTCGCCACCGTTAGTTTGCTGCCATTTTGCTGCGTAATCGTCCGCTTAGCAACCGGCTGCACTGGCGGCGTCGGCGGTGTCACGGTAGTGTCAATCGCGTCCAAACGCGCCTGCAGCCGCGCCTTGACAGCCGGGTCTTTAACTAAATCGACAAACGATTGAGCGCTAGCAACCTCGACGGCAGTTTTGATCGTCTCGGCGCGCTGGACAGCTGCCTCGGCTGCCGTTTGAGCGTCAGTTTCTCGCTGTTTCGCTTGATTGACCGCCGTTTTCAAATTATCAACTGCTTTCTTCACTTTTTCGACAGCCGGATTCGCTTCGGTCTGAACAGCTTTCGCAGCGCCAAGGGCAGCTTTAACCGCCGAGTCATTCTTGATATAATCCGGCTCATTCTCCGCAGCGTCTATCTCGGCGCCAAGAGCAGATTTATCGGCGCGCAGAGCATCGAGCTTCGCCTGCAAAGCACCTTTGGCGCTATCCAGCTGGCTGACGCTTGCGCCGCTGTCGGCAGCTACCGCGCGGGCGATTGCGAGCTGGTCGCGCAGCGCCTGAGCTGTATCGGCTGTCATGCCATCAGTGATGCCGGGCGCCGAAGCTTTATCAATCACAGCCGTCAACGTGTCGCGAGCCGTTTTGATAGCCGCAGTCACAGCTTTTAGCCGGTCTGTAAAGGACTTATTGTCTGCCAGGTTTTGCACCAGCGCCACCTTGGCTTCAGCCGCCGCGACATCATCTGGATCTTTGCTGTTTTCCGCGGCAGCAACCGCCGTTTCAGCCGCTGCTTTGGCGTTAGACTCTTTCTGCTCGGCTGCCGCAACCGCCTGGTGAAGAGCCGTTTCCACCGACGCGATTTCCGCTGGCGTTGGCGCTGGTTTCGCAATCACTGCCCGAGCAGCCTCGAGCGCAGTCCGCACCGCAGTATCGTTCTTGATATAATCCGGCTTGCCGTCAGCCGCTGCAACCGCCGCTTTGAGCGCATTCAAATCCGCTTTCGGAATCGCCGCGCGCACGGTCAGCTCTCCCGAAAACGGCGCTGTAACATGACCGATGGTAACGTTTGCATTCCAATTCTCGCGCAAAGTCCGCTCCGCGCCGTCATAAACCGGATTCACCACCTTGATAGCACCCGGGTTGTCGCTATCGTTAACCAGCGACGCACCATCGGTAATCGCAACAACTGCGCCATTGACATCTTTGAGCGGCGACGGGAACGTAGCGCTAATCGTTCTAGCCGACACGCGCTGATTCGCTACTTCCAGCCGAGTCAGATTCGTCAAATTTTTCAGCGGCGACAAATCAGCAATCGTACTAAAATCCACCCGAAGCGTCGTGAGCGAAGTCACAGCGCCAATATTTTTAACATCGTTAGCTTCTAGCGGCACGCCGGTCAAGCGCAAGGTTTCCAGCTTGGTAAGTTTCTTTAACGAAACAGTATTCTTGGCGCTCGCTTTGAAAGCGTGGTCGTAGAACGAAAACCGCGTCAGGTTAGCCGCACTGGCTTCCAACATCGAGAAATCAATATCGGTCGCGTTGCCGCCGCTCAGAGAAACCGTCGTCAAATTCGCCAGATTCTTTAGCGGAGCTAGAGTTTCTATCGTATTGCCGTTATTGGCGACAAGCACCTTTAGCGCGGTCGTCCCAGCGAGCGGCGCAATATCGGTAATTTTGTTATTGCCGACCGATAAGTTTTCCAGTTTCTTCAGGTTCGACAGCGGCGTCAGGCTGGCGATAGCATTATTATCCGCGTACAGGGCAGTCAGATTCGCCGCCTCTTCCAGTCCTGTCAAATTCGCCACCTTGGCGCTATCCGGCGTACTCTCCAAAGCGCTAATATTTAACTGCGTCAGCTTGGCCATATCGTCCTTGCTGATATCCTGGTTATCGGCGCGAGCTACTCCAGTTTGAACCGCCAGCCGCTTGTTGATAGCTGTTTTAAGGTTGCCGTCCGGCACGTTAACGACGACTGGAGTAGGCGTCGGAGGGGTTGGCGTCTCGCCGCCGGTCGCGTCCATCATCGCATTCATCAGCGCGCCGCGATTAACCGCCACGCCCGCTTTGACGGTCGCGCCGCTTGGGTCAATCGCTTTCGCTACATCAGCCGGCAGCGGCTTGCCAGAGTTAAGCGCCGGACTGCCCGCCTTGATATTGTAGTTGCTCTTCTTGAAATCGCCGTTGCCCAAAGCTTCTTTGACGAAGTACGGATTATTTTCGCGCGAACCAAACGTGTCGAGCGCGTGCGCCTCGCGTCCGTCGATGCTAGAACGCACCCGCGCGTCCTGCGATATTTCCGAAGCGCGCTTAAACGTATGGTCGACCGAAAAACCGCCCGGGAAGTCCCACGTAAACATATGCGGCTCGTTACTCTCGCTGCTACGATAGTAAACGTTGTAATCGAAGCCCTTGAACATGTCATTCGTCACGACCACCGTGCCGTCGTAATTTACAGCGCCCGTAGCGCGAACAGGGTAGGCGTAGTACGGCTTCGACCCGTCGTTTGGTCTCCACGAACGCGACGAAATGATGTTATTGTACATCTCGATATTAGACAAATCCCATTTCAAACCCTTCTCTTGCGACCACGGCTCGTAGGTCACGCAAGCGCCGTCTTTGTAGTAATTACAGCCATTCGTGCGCTGGTCTTCGTAATATTCAAACGGCAGGAAAGTGCGCGAAATGGTATTATTGTAAATTTTCACATTTTCGCTGCTCGAAATACCGATACCGCGGCCGCCGCTTTCAATCACATTCGACGCGATAATTCCGCTGCCCGACACTTCATAAAAAATCGCGTGCGGCGCATTGGTGAAAAAATTGCCCACGACCGTCGTGTTGATACAGCCTTCGTCGCACCAAAACGCCGGCGTGCGATGAGCGTGCGCAACCTCCGCCTCGGACGACACGCGCCCAATCGTCGAATAGTCAACTATGTTGTTGCGGAACGAAAAGTTCTCAACGTGCGTCACCTTAATGTCGGACACCGTACAGTATTCCTTACAGGCTGAACCGCGCGTCTCGAAGCCGGCGGCGTTGTTATTCGTAAAGGTATTCGCTTCGTAAGTCGAGCCGTGCGCGCGGTTAGCGCCCGTGCCATTGCCGCCATTGTCGATAAACGTGTTGCCGACGACTCTGGCGTTCTCGGGTTTATCCAAAATCAAACCGCTCACCGAATTTTGCGCAAAAATCGAATCCTGCACCACCGAATTATTACCGTTGACCGACGAAGCTGCCGTGCCATTGATGCCAGGATATTTCTTGCTATCAAAGCCCCACTCCTGCACGTGCGAATAATGCGCGACATTGATGCCTTTCCAAGCGAAATTAGCCCCCACTGCAGTAAACGCCCGCGGTCGCTCCGAAATCTCCGTCACACCCGCCGTCGGATCAGAGCCTACATAGTAAGTAATCTCGTCTTGATTTTCCACATTTAGCAAACCGCCCTTGTTGTTGCCCGGAGTTTTCATGGTGATTGGCGTTTTGTCCTCGACATAAAAAGTGCCAGCCTTGACGTCGTCCTTCGACGCGACCTGCGTTAGCGGCTTGTCATTGATAAACACCTGCTCGGGATAGGCGGCCATACCTTCGATTTCCGGGTTTTTATTTACAGTACAGACTTGGCACATATTGTGGAAGTTGCCCTTAACCTTCCAAATATTACCCTCTTTTTGCCAGCGCGACGCCTCGATAACATCGCTACCCTTGAGCCAAACTTCGGCGTGAGGCGCTGCCTGAATGGTGATATTGGTTTTCGTGTTCTCAACGAAAAAGTGCTGGTCGCGGTAAATACCGCGCTTGACGACAATCGTATAGCCGCTCGAAGCTTTTTTGACCGCAGTGCTGATATTTCTTAACGGCGCGCTTTCTGTGCCGACGGCATTATCGTCGCCATCTGTCGCCACCCAGAGAACCTTGCTGGTTGGCACTGCGTAGTTCGTATCTTTGAATTGATAGACTTTATTGAGTCTATCCGCCGCTTCGGCGTGCCGCGGCAACTGTGCGACCGCGCCAACGACTACCGCTAGCGCGACGAAACAAGCGACAGCGCGCGATACTATTTGTTTACGCGAAATCTTTATCTTCATACCTTCTCCCTATTCATCTTGTTGTTTATGTTACTACCCCTTAGTGCCCCTATGGTAACACAAGCAGCTTAAAGACGCAAGCCTAAACTGCGCCTCTAGCGCCTATAAGCGCAGCTAGTGCAAAGTAACCATACGCCACTACAGAGGTCAGCAGGCGAAATATTACATCTTGCAAAATTATATTGTTTATGCTATAATAGAAATATGGAGCATCTTTCAGCATCCACCATCAATCAAACAGAAGCTACTTTAACCGATATTATGCCGCGATTAGAGGGCTTGCCAAATGAGCATGCAATCATATTTTCGCATCAATCTGACGAAAGAATTGCCGCTCTGCCATCACGACTATCGCTTGTAGAAAATGAGGAATATAGAAAAGGTCGAGAAGATAGTATGCATGATGTGTGGTTTGCCGACGCAGTTATTTCTAGCGATAGCGGAACTTCATTGTCACAGCTTCCTGTTGCAATAAAACCCTACAAAGAAATGTTTCAAATTTTAGCTGGGCGCGATTACGAAACCAGCGCCGAACTCAATCGAATAGGGGGAGCTGAGCGGAGAATTACCTTTTCTCACGTCGGATTTATGCGCGAACACGGCGGAACTTTGAACACGCTCACTGTATTTGAGGAGGGTGTTACCAGTTGCGACAACCTACTATTTAACCCAGAAAGAACCTCGGACGACGTATATATAGCACTCACATTATCCGCCGAAAGCCTGCTTTTCTTGCACGGAGAAGCCGGCATGACGCACGGAGATTTTCTGCCGCGCAATAGTGCTTACGGCTCTGATTTACGACCACGAATCATCGACGTAACCACGGTCAAAAAATCGGATAATCCCGACGAATATGTTGATGATTTAACTCGGTTTATGCTGGGTGCGCAGGACGAGCGTGTTCATGAAGATTTACGCGTACCAAACGAGGCGATAGCCGAGTTTTTACTTGATAAATATAGGGCGGGCGCAAAAGAAACTTTACCCAGCAGCGTTCGCAAAGAGGTACTCGGCAAAGTCGGCTGCTTGCTGAGTAGTTTGGGCTAATCAAGCCGCCTTTCGCTCCAAAGTATTCAGGCGTTCTTCGTGGTCGTCCAGCTTGGCGCTGTGGCGATTCAAATCCGAACCGACGGCGTTTAGGATTTCGTTTTGCATTTCGACATTCTCGGCAAGACGTTCGTCTAGCTTTTCTTCCAATTTCTTTAGGCGGCCGTCTAGCTTTTCGTCTAGATTTTTCTCCAATTGCGCCGCCTGCTGGCTAAGCAGTCCCTGCATCAGCTGTTTGATATCGGCTAAATCATCGCTAGTTAAGCTCATGCCATAATTATAGCAAAGCTCTAGCTCGGGCTGCAACCAACTCTCGTTTGGGGCGGCTCGCTCCAGCTTAGCCGCGACGTTTACGGCGGCGCAAATCAGCCACACGCAAGCGGACGCGGTGGCGGTCGACCAGCTGATGCGCTTTGTCGAGTTCAATTTGGTCGGTCGCTTCGTTTTGCATTTTCAGCGCGCGCTCCAGCGCTGCCTGGCTTTCTGCTTCGACGATATCGTCGCCATGCTCGGCTTCGTCGACCAAAATCCGCACGCGCTCTTGATTGATTTCGACCACGCCGCCCGAAATAGCGAAATACTCTAGCTCGTCGTCGCTATCTTCTTTGCGGCGGCGCACCGACACGATACCCGGCACCGCCATCGTCACCAAGGCTTCGTGGCTAGGGAAGACCGAAATCACGCCCTCGGTGGTCGGCAAAATCACCTCGTAAACCGCTTCGTCAAGCTTCGTTCCGGCTAGCGTCACCAACTGAAATTGCATCGGCTAATCCTTTTTCTCGCTTAACGGCACCGGCGACATGTAGAACCAATTTTCCGGTTTGTCGTCGTATTTGCCAGACAAAATATCCTTGGCGTCGCGAATTGTGTCTTCGAGTTTGAAATAACTGCCTGGATTGCCTGTGAATTGCTCGGCGACATGGAACGGCTGCGCCAAGAAACGCTGCAAACGGCGGGCGCGAGCCACAGTTTGTTTTTGATTATCCGACAACTCTTCCATACCGAGAATAGCGATAATGTCCTGCAATTCCTTGTACTGCTGCAACACGCGCTGCACTTCGCGCGCCACCTGATAATGCTCCTCGCCGACGATTTCTGAGTCAAGCGAATTTGAACTCGAATCCAGCACGTCCACCGCCGGGTAAATACCAATTTCCGTCAGCGCGCGGTTCATCACGATGGTGGCATCAAGGTGAGCGAAAGTCGTCGCTGGTGCTGGGTCAGTCAAGTCGTCCGCCGGCACATAAACCGCCTGCACCGAGGTGATCGAACCCTTTTTAGTCGAAGTAATTCGCTCCTGCAGCGCGCCCATTTCTTGCTGCAAATTCGGCTGATAGCCCACCGCACTCGGCAGACGGCCTAGTAACGCTGACACCTCAGCGCCAGCCTGAGTGAAGCGGAAAATGTTATCGACAAACAGCAGCACGTCTTTGCCTTCGTCGCGAAAAGCCTCGGCAATCGCCAAGCCGGAAAGTGCCACGCGCAAACGCGCTCCAGGCGGCTCGTTCATCTGTCCGAAGACTAGGGAAGTCTTATCTAACACGCCGGCATCTTTCATCTCGTAATAGAGGTCGTTGCCTTCGCGCGTGCGCTCGCCGACGCCGGCAAACACCGAGTTGCCGTCGTGAAACTTGGCGATATTGTTGATTAATTCCTGAATCAGCACCGTCTTGCCGACGCCAGCGCCTGCGAACAAACCAGCCTTGCCACCCTTGGCTAGCGGCGCAATTAAGTCGATAACCTTGATACCGGTTTCCAAAATTTCAGTTTTATTCGACTGCTCAGAGAGAGTCGGCGGCTGGCGGTGAATCGATGCGCGGCGTACATTACCCGCGATTTTCTCGCCATCAATCGGCTCGCCGACCACATTAAACATTCGCCCCTGCGTCGCCTCGCCGACCGGCACGCTGATTGGCGCGCCCGTCGCCGTAACTTCCTGACCGCGGCGCAAACCGTCGGTACTTTGCAGGCTAATCGCGCGCACCGTCTGCCGGTCTAGGTGCTGCGCCACCTCGAGCGTAATCCGCTGGTCGCCGCGCTGAACCGTCAACGCATCGTAAATCTCCGGCAGCTTACCATCTTCAAACTCGATATCAACCACCACGCCCATAATTTGAATGATTTTTCCTAGGTTTTTACTCATCAATTCCTCCTTTTCTCACGGGTTTCATTTACGATATATAATGTCATCAGTGTTAACGCAATCGGTAGACAACTCGCCAAAACGTACATGATAAAGCGTATCCCCATATCAACGGTCGCGGCTGCAGGTTGGCTCATCCTTATACACCCTCCAAGCGCCCAATAACTGACGACCGTGCTGCAGATGACATAGCTAACCCAAAACCCATCAACGATCAGCTGGCGGTTTTTTTGCTTTTTGCGGCGATCTACCAGCCACATAAAGTAGAATGCAATCGGTGCAACGACCGCAAGAATCACCAGCCAGGTAATCACCGGCTTGTAGCCCATAAGCGCCCTAAAGGCAAAACCAGGCAAAGTACCGCCCGCTATCAAAGCAGCAAGCATAAAGCCGATGTGAATAAATTTTGCCGACTTCATCACTTCATCGCCTCCACGCCGCCGGAAATTTCGGCTAATTCTTGGGTGATAGCGCCTTGGCGGGCTTTATTCATTTCGAGCGTCAGGTCGTCGACCAGGTCGCTAGCGTTGTCGGTGGCGTTTTTCATCGCCATCATCCGCATCGAGTGTTCGCTCGCGCGCGCATCCAAGAGCGCCTGGTGCAGCCGAGCGCCCACCAGCCGATTAGCTACCGCATCCAAAACCTCAGGAATATTTGGTTCAAATTCAGCATCCGCCACTTCGTTAGAAACTTCCGCCGGGTCGACCGAAGTCTTTGTGCCAGCTGGCAACAAGCGCTCCATGTCCGCCACCTGCGAAATACTGCTGATGAATTTAGCATAAACCAAGGTCACGGCATCGACCTCGCCGCTCTCGTACATACCTATAACGGTACTGAGGATAGTGCGAAATGTCAATCCCGTCGGGCGGTCCGGCAGGTCGTCGTACGAACCGGCTACCTTAGTATCCTTCAGGCGCGAAGCAAATTGCGACGCCTTGCGCCCAACCGTTAGCGTCAAATTAGCGATGCCGCGCTCGTCGTCTTGCTTCAGCAATTCCAAATACTTTTTCAGCACATTGGAATTATACGCGCCAGCCAAACCTTTGTCGCTGGCAATCAAGATAATCAAACGCTTCTCGATTTTACGGCGCTGAAACAGCGGATGATTGTCGGTCGCACCCTGGCTGGCGAGGTAAGTCAGCAGCTCCTCGGCCGAGCGCGTGTAGGGTGCGGACGCCTTGTCGGCTTCTTGAGCGCGGCGCATTTTGCTAGCCGCCACCATCTGCATCGCGCGCGTAATTTGCTTGGTCGATTTGACCGAACGAATGCGCGATTTCAGCTGTTGAGTCGACGGCATTTACTTTTCGAACCCTTTCGCAACTTCCTCGGCGGTCGTTTGGACTAACTTGACGGTTGCTTGGTCGTCGCCGAACTTTTTGTCGCCTCGGTTGAGTTTTTTCATGGCGTCTTTGTGGTCTGTCCAGAGGCGAGTTAGCAGAGCAATTTGCGCCTCTTTGATTTTGCTGGCTGACACTTCGTCGAAATAACCTTCGCTCACCGCCACGATGCTAACCGTTTGCTCCCACACGCTCATCGGCTGATATTGCGGCTGTTTCAGCAGTTCCGTCAGGCGCTGACCGCGCTCGATTTGCGATTTGGTCGCATCGTCCAAATCCGAACCAAACTGCGCGAAAGACGCCAGCTCGCGGAACTGGCTGAGTCCAAGTTTCAGGTTGCCGCTCACACTTTTTACCGCCTTGGTTTGCGCCGCGCCGCCAACGCGGCTCACCGACAAGCCAGCCGAAATCGCCGGGCGAATACCCTGGTAGAACAGGTCGGTTTCCATGAAAATCTGCCCGTCAGTGATAGAAATAACATTGGTCGGAATGTAAGCCGAAATGTCGCCAGCCTGAGTTTCGATAATCGGCAGAGCAGTCAGCGAACCGGCGCCCAAATCATCAGACAATTTCGCCGAGCGCTCCAGCAGGCGCGAGTGCAGGTAGAAAACATCGCCCGGAAACGCCTCGCGGCCTGGCGGGCGGCGCAAGAGCAGCGACATCTGGCGGTAAGCCACGGCGTGCTTGGTCAAATCATCGTAAATCATCAGCCCGTGCTCGCCCTTATCGCGGAAATACTCGCCCATGGCGGTGCCGGCGTACGGCGCCAGATAGAGCAGGGAAGCCGGGTCGCTCGGGCTAGTCGCTACTACGATGGTCTGCTCCATCACACCCTCGGATTTGAGGCGTTCGACTAGGCGGGCGATTTTCGAAAGCTTCTGACCAATCGCCACATACACATTGACTACGCCGGTTTTTTGGCGCGCTTGGTTAATCATCGTGTCGAGCGCTATGGCGGTTTTACCCGTCTGGCGGTCGCCGATAATCAGCTCGCGCTGCCCGCGCCCAATCGGAAACATCGCATCAATCGACATAATTCCAGTCATCAGCGGCTCGTGAACCGACTTGCGCCCCATCACGCCGATGGCTTCGCGCTCAACCGGCAGGCGCTGCTTGGTTTTTATCGCCGGACCGCCGTCAAGCGGCTCGCCGAGCGGATTTACCACGCGCCCCAATAGTTCTTCGCCAACCGGCACGCTCAAAACTTCACCCTTGAGCTTCACTTTATCGCCAGCCGACACGCCTTGGTCGCTGCCGAGCAGCACAGCGCCGATTTCGTCCTCCATCAGATTGAGCGCAAAAGCTTCGACCGCGCCGTCGCTAGTTTGAATTTCCAAAACTTCCGAATAGCCCGCTTCGCGCAGCCCGTGCACCCACGCCACGCCATCGCCCACACGCGTGACGATACCGACTTTCTCCAAGCCCTCCGTCTTCTCGAGGCCCGCGATAGCTTGCCGCAGGCTGTCAGACAATTCCGTTACTAATGTATCAGCCATCTTGCTCCTTCGTTATTTCGCGCCCTTGAGGGCGATTAGTTTATGTCGAACCGTGTCGTCAAACTGGCTGTCAGGCAGCTCGATTTTGACTCCGGCTATTACGCTCTGGTCGATATGCTCACGCGTATGCAGCTCTTTGGCGCCGATAAGCCGCTGAATCTCCGCGCGCAGCTGGGCGCTCAACGGATACGCCGACGTGATGTCCGCCACGACCACGCCGCGCGCCTGCAATTCGTCCTCGATTGCCGCAACCAGCAAACCGGCCGCGCGCACTTGCTTCGTCTCTATCAGATAGGCTGCGATTTCGCGCAGCAACTCGTTTACATTTTCGCGCGCGACCAGCTTATCCGCCGCAAAGCTCGCAATTCTTCTGTGCGAAATCGCCTGCGCCATCTATTTCAACTCCTCGAGGCTTTTTTCGACCAGCTTGGCGTTGCTGCTGGCGTCAACCGTTTGGCGCGTCACAGCGCTGGTGGCTTCTACCACCAAGTCAATCATTTCGCCGCGCAATTCTTTTTTGGCAGCCGCCAGCTCTGCTGCCACGTCAGCTCGACCTTTTTCGATGATACGCTCAGCTTGCGACGCCGCTTTGGTTTCGGCGTTTGCAATCAGCTCTTCGGCTTCTTTTTTCGCCGACGCCACAATCGCCTTGGAGTCGCGCTGAGCTTTTTTCAGCATCTCGGCAGTTCGGATTTCGCTTTCGTCGGCGGCAGCCTTTGCCTGGCGCGCCACCTTGGCGCTCAGTTCCAAATCGACGTCGCGCTTGTCTAATATAGCGAGCAGCGGCGGGTACACGAACTTGCGCAAAATCACCAGCAACACTAGAAAAGCAATCGTTTGTAGCACCAAAGCTTTCCAGTCAAGCCCAAGCGACGTAAACATATCCGCCTTTTCGGCGTGCACGGCTGCAAATTGCGTTAAACTTTTTACCACAATTTACCCCGTAGACTACATAACTTTGCCGACGATAGCCGCCACGAAACCGATGATAGCGATAGCGTCGATGAACGAAATGCCCAAAACCATCATCGTGCGCAAGTCATTGATTTTTTCCGGATTGCGGCCGGCAGCCCTCATAGCGGCAGCGCCGACGATAGCCGCACCGAGCGCAGCGAAACCAGCTGGAACTGCGTAAGTTATAGCAAAAGCAAAAGCTTCCATAGTTGATATTTCTCCTTAATTATTTTATTAAAACTATATTATGAACCATTCTCCGCCGCTAATTTCGGATTATCAGCAGGAGAGTGGTCGTGGTTCGGCTGCGACTCGTCATGGTCGCCATGCGGCACTAAGCCCAGTGAAATAAACACGGTAGACAGCATAAAGAAAATATAAGCTTGTATACCGCCGATAAACAACTCAAACAGATAAAACGGCTGCAGCACCGCTGGCGACGCTAGCTGTGTCAGATACGAAATCACCACCAGCAAAATTTCGCCCGCCAGCACGTTGCCAAACAGCCGGAAACTCAGCCCCAACATACGCGAAAACTCGGCGATAAACTCGAGAATACCGACAAACGACATAATCGGGTCGTGCAGCGGATTGACAAAATACCGCCCCATATTACCCTTGAATCCCAGGTACTTGAAGGCGTAAACCTGCGCCGCTACGATAGTCACAATCGCCAGCCCAAATGTCATATTCAAATCCGCCACGCCGCCGCGGAACAGGGGAGTGTCGTGCTCGCCGACCGTAATCGGACCGACAATCGGCAGCAACCCCAACCAATACTGCGCTGCCACGAAGAAAAATATCGTAATCACCAGCGGCGCAACTCGGCGCGCCCATTTGGGGTCGGGGATGACTTGTTTCATGGTGGCGTACAAACCTTCAAACACCCATTGCAGCAAACGCGTCGCGAAATTATGCTTTTTGCGCCCCAGTACCGCCGCGCGCATGCGAAACATCAGCCAAACCAGCAGCAATAAGCCAAGCGCTCCGAGCATCTGCGAATTTGTAATCGCGAAATCGCCAAAGCGAGCAACCTCGTCGACTTTGACAGAAATATGCGGACCCGCCGCAGCGAAATTATTTATCATTTTTTAGCCTCCTGGCGTTTGATGCCGCGAAGCTGCAAACACACCAGCAGCACCGCACTAGCAAAACCCAGCGCAATACCGCCAAACATCAGCCCCGGCTTAGTACCGAACTGCCCGTCTAGCCGCGCGCCTAGCAGCGTCAAACCGACGCTCGGCACAAACATTCGCCACGTCGTATCTGCCATCGTCATAGCGACCTTCGACGCAGGCACGCTCGAAAACGAGACGGCATCTGCTATAGAACTGTCGCTATCGCCAGAGTTATTACCCATACGAAGTCATTGTATCAGGCTGCCAAACGATATGTAAAGAGTGTTATTATAAATCTATGCCGCGCAAAAACCGCACACCCAAACATCAGCGCTACCAAAACAACTCGGCGCGCGCCCCGCAGAAAAAGCGTTTCAAGAGCCGCAGCGAAGCCGAAAAGGCGATTCGCGAACTGCAAAAGTATCATCTCGACCTCAAACTGGACTGTTATCAATCGCCTGTCGATGGCGGCTGGTATTTAACTAGCAGCACATCTAGCGTCGATTAACTATTGCATACGCTACATATTGTGTATATAATGGTTATCGTTAAACGAAAAGGGGAATTATGTCAGAAACTACAAAGCCGCAAGTCATTATTTACAGCGCCGCTTGGTGCGCCTTTTGCAAGACCGAAAAGCAGTATCTCGAGCACCTCGGCGTGCCGTTTACCGTGCGCGATATCGAAGCCGACGACGGCGCCATGGACGAATTGCTCGCCAAAGTCGGCGGCAGCACCTCGAGCGTGCCTGTGACCGACATCGGCGGCGAAATTATCCGCGGTTTCGACCGCGCCAAAATCGACGCCGCGCTCAAAACGCAAAAGCTAATTGACTAATCGCGCTTTTGCTTGTGTTATATAGCTAATTATCTTATAGTCCAGGTTATGACTCGCCGCCATAACTACATCACGTCTACCGAAGAGCTTGCCCTGGATAGTAACCTTGAAGAATACATTTCGACCAGCGAGCTTGCAGAACATATTCGCTATGGCGGCAATTTTACGTTAAACATTGCCCGCAAGCCTGGTAATGCTCGGTTTCCAGACCTTTTTTGCACGCAAGAACTCCTTGACAGCAAGCAAAAATCTAAGTCTATTTCGCTATCCTCTACACTCACAACTGCCATGCCGGCGCAAAAAATCAGCCAACTGACCAGCGAAATGTACGAAACACCTCTAGCTATCGACCAGCAGAGCAATCTATTGATAGCGCGTCTTGGTACCGAAGAAAATACTCAAGATTTCACCCATACTATTCACGCTCCCGAAGAAAACGAGGCTCGCGGCTCTATCTGCATCGTTCACGACCCCAGCGAAAACTCCGTTAGTATCTGCGCCGATTTCGCTGACAGCTCGACCCTTCCAGACGTTGACCAAAAAATAGACTTAGTCCGCCGCACAACCGAAGTTTGGCGCGGCTTCTTTTCGGAGCTTTTAGCAAATGAAGAACCTTCAAATTATTCTCTTAGCATATCTCCGGCAGAGCCTACCCAGCCCGACCAGCCTAGCGCACCTTTCGCCCGCGAACTATCACTTGACGCGCCGCTGGCAGGCTTAGAGTCGATCGGCGGACTAACCGGCGCCAAGAAAAAGCTGCGCGAAATTGCCAAGTGTCTCGACACGCCAAGCGACGTAAGAGAATTGCTCCAGCTGCATAACATGCCCATCTTCCTTTACGGCAATCCCGGCACTGGAAAAAGCGCGCTGCTAGATGCTTTCGGCGAAGAACTCAATTGCGTCTACAAAACCTACCAGTCCAGCCAAGAATCGCCAGCCAACTGGCTAAACAAAATTATTAGAAATGCCGCTAGCCAGCCGAACAAGCGCTATCTCGCGCACGTCAACCTGCCGGCAACAACCAACATTAACCACGAACTAGCCCGCCAGCTGAGCCAACAGCTTGAAAACGCCAGCACGTACAGCAACCTAATCGTCGCCATCGAATCGCGCGTCATACCTGGCGAGCTGCAGCTGGACGGCGGCGCGTTTGAACACATCCAGGTGACTTCGCCAAACATCAACGAGCGCGCCGACATTTTCTTCGTGCTGATGAAGGGCGATAATCCGAATGGCAAGGGGCTGGAAATTTACGATTTGGACAATATCAACCTGCTAGAAATCAGCAAAAAATGTCCGGAAGGCGCGACTGGCGCAGACATCAAACATATTCTCGATCGCGCTCGCAGTACAAAAGCTACTCAGTATAACGAAACCGGTCGGCTGACGCCGATTTCTCAAGCCGAACTAGAAGCCGCCATCGCCGTTCACCACGCAAGCCTTTGTTAGCCCAAAGCGCTACTTCGCGCCAATTTGCACTACCGCGCCGCCGAGCTTGCGGCGAAAATAACTATCGTGGCTGACGTAGAGAATCGCCCCCGTGTAGCGCTCCAGCGCACTCTCCAGCTCCTCAATCGACGGCAAATCCAAGTGATTCGTCGGCTCATCTAGCACCAGCAGCTGCGGCTCGTTCGCCAGCATGTTGACGATTTGAAAACGCGCTTTTTGCCCGCCGCTGAGGCTAGATAGGGGAATCGCGCCGTCGTTTTCGCTAAATAGATAGTTGCTCATCAGCTGGCGAATTTTCGTCTCGCTAACCGGTAAATCGCGATCCAAATACATTCGTTCAATCGCCTGGCTCAGCGGCAAATCCAGATACGTCGGCGCAATTTCTTGCTCGTACACGCCGACGCGCACCTGCGAATCAAGCGCGAGCTCGCCGTCGTAAAGCACAGGCGCAGCCAGGCGGGCAGGCGAGCCGTTCGCCCCGCCGCCCAGCAGCGCCCGAATCAGCGTCGTTTTGCCGGCGCCATTACGCCCGCGCAACTCGACCGCTTCACCCTCGCGCACATCGAAATTCACGCCCTCAAACAGCAGCCGGTTACCATACCCTAGCGCCACATTCCGCGCCTCCACCAGCTTGCGCTGCGAGCGCATCGCGCCATCTCTCACGCTCAGCCGAATATTGCGCGCTTTGAATTTTTGGTAGCGACCCGCCACCTTGTAATTCAGCTGCGCCGCACTTTCGCGGTCAATCCAAAACGTCGGACGCTCAATCTGCTCCAATTTTTCCAGCTCTGCCGCCGCTTGATTTTCGCGCCGCTTAAACTGCCTGATTGTATCGGGGTCGCGCGCCCGCTCTTTCATGCGCCGAAATTGCAGCACTTTATCCTTCAAATTAGCGATCCGCCGCTCGATTTGCTCGTAATTTTGCATAGCATTGCTCGTGGTGAACGTATTTTGCTTCAAATACGCGTCGTAATTGCCGCTAAAACTCGCTGCCGCGCCGTCTTTTAGCTCGACGATTCGGTCTACCTGGTGTAACACATCGCGGTCGTGCGTAATCACCAGCATCGCTTGCTTGGACGTTTTCAGCCAATCGATAAACTGCTTTTTCGCCGCATAATCCATGTGATTAGTCGGCTCGTCAATCAGCGCCAAATCAGCTTGCGCGTGCATGATTTTCACCACTTCGACCAGCCGCTTTTGTCCGCCGCTCAGCGAGGCGAGGGGACGCTCCGCCATGCCATTCATCTGAAAATTCTTCAGCTCTTCCGCCACCAGCTCCTCGATTTGATAAAATCCTTTTTGCCCGAACCTATCCAGCGCCTGCGTGTACTTTTCGATTTTCGCCATGTCATCGCCCATCACTGGCGGATAAGTGCGCAAAATATGCCGCAGCTGCGCATACTCCGGCAGTCCGCGCAAAATATACTCCATCACCGTTATATCGCCGGCGTCGTGATGTTCCTGCATCGTCGCCGCCACCACGCTGCCGCGGCGATAAATAATCGAGCCGCTATAATCATCGTCCGCGCCCGCCAGCACGCCAAACAACGTCGTTTTGCCGGCGCCATTACGCCCGATTAGCCCGACTTTCTCGCCGTCATCCACGCTAAATTTCACCCCGGTCATCAGCACTTTCGGACCGAAAGATTTCTCGGTGATATGAATATCGGCAATCATCGAAAATCATTATAACATACTATAAGCATTGACAACGCGCGCGATATTTGTCATAATTGGACGATTATGGCAGAACGTACAGCATTAGCATACCCAGAAGACGACGACCCGAGAAAAAGCTCCGGAGAGGACTGGGCTATGCTCAGTAAAAACCCGTCGTCTAGAAGCAAAGAGCTCGCTAGCTACGACCTGCCTGGCTCTAATAAAATTAGCCTGCCGCCCGCAGAAGAACTAGACGAAATCGATCGCGATACCATAAATGAGTTCGGGGAAATGGTTGGGCGACTGAAGCAGCTAGCGATGACTCACCCAGACGGCGTTAGAAAGAAGCTAGAAGATCCAGAATTGCTGGTAGTCATCGAGAAGGCTCTGCCTTATTCCGAAAATCCGTCCGTAAAGGGCGATATAGCTGAATTAGAAAAAATAATCAAAAAACACGACCCGTTCGATAATTAGTTTTTTATCATATTTTTGCTATATACGCAGACATCTTGTGTACTATAGTTTTAATTTATGTTTAGTCTAAATTTCACGTAAATTATATCATATATGATATAATTTACACATTCTGCGTTTTCTGCAAAAAATGATATAATTACGTTTATGACTACACAGCGTTCGCGCCGAAACAGCGCCAAGCCGCCAGCTATCGTCAACCGCCGGGCGCGGTTTGATTACGAATTGGGCGAGGAAATCGTCGCTGGATTGGTGCTGACCGGACTGGAAGTCCGCGCCGCGCGCGACGGTCACGTCCAGCTGAAAGGCGCTTTCGTCAGCGTCAAAGGCGGCGAACTTTGGCTAAACAACGCTAGCTTCAGCTTGCGTCAAAACGAACGCGGCAAACCTGGCGCGCGCACCGTCGACACCAGCCCGCGCAAGCTGCTCGCCAGCCGCAAGCAAATCGACCAGCTCACCGCTAGCCGCACCCAAGGCATGACAATCGTACCGACAAAATTGCTAACCAAAGGACGATTCATCAAGCTGGTCATCGCGCTTGGCAAAGGCAAAAAACGCTACGACAAGCGCGAAACCATCAAGCGTCGCGACTTAGAGCGCGAAAATCGCCGCCATCTAAGCGGTAAATACTAGACTAAAGCAGTCTATCTGGGCGCCATCGCCGCGTAGTTCGCGCCACTTCCAAAGTACTCTTCAAGCTACGCGCTCTAAGAGCTGTTTTGCCAAAAGATTCATTCGCCAAGCAACCGGCGAATATCGATCAAACTCTGATACAGCTCGACCAATTTTTTCGCCATAACAGCTGAATCGTACTCCTTGGCGACCTTCGATGCGCCCGCCGACAGCTTTTTGAGCCTCTCAGGGTCGGCAAATAGCTCGTCGAATACGCGCGCAAAATCTTCGCCTTCGATTCCTGCGGTCAAAACCGAGTTTTTCGGCGTCAGCGCTTCGGTCATTCGCTCATCGCAATAGACAATCGGCAAGCCCGCCGCCGCTGCCTCTAGAAACGTCATCGGCTGATTGTCGAAATGGTACGACGCCAGTGCAAACACATCCGCTTGCTTGAGCAGCGCCGCCACTTGTTCGCTCGAGCACATTCCAGTGAAAATTACGCGATCTTCCAGACCGAGCTCTGCTGCGCGCGCCCGCAATTCATCTTCGTACGGACCGCCGCCGACCAGCACTAACTTGGTTTTTTTATCGGCGATATGCGGCAGCGCTTCGATCAGCGCTATTTGGCGTTTTTCGGGACTAAGCCGCGCCACGCAAATGATAAACTTTTCGCCGCGTTTTTTGCTAATTGGCGAATCAGCCGCTTTGGCTTGGCGGTACTTCTGTGTGTCTATGCTATTTGGGAAAACATAATACGAAGTCGTCAAGCCGCCTTCGTTCACCAAAATCTCAGCCAAATGTTTGGACGGCGACAAGCAGGCGTCGCATTTATTAGCAAACGCCGCCGTTAGCCGCCAACCTTGGCGCGACATCATGTCTTTGATAGCGCTTTTATCCAGACCGCGAATTTGCTCGCGAGACATTTTTGGCATAATCGGGCGCGTACGCAGCACCACCGGAAAGGCGACCGTCGCCGCGATTAAGCCGGCGGTCACCACGAAAGGATAGTCGTCGATTAGCTCGCTGTATAGCGTGTGAATTGTCGTCACGTGCGGAATCTTTTGCCGTTTCGCTACGCTATGCCCCAACACGCCTAAGTAAAACTGCGTCTGGCTGTGAACGATATCAAACTTATAGTCATCCAGGCGTTTTGCGAGTCCTGGGTAAATATACGCCATTTCGCGCTTTTCGAACACGTAGTTTTTTAGCGATGGCATGCGAATGACATGATCGTCGTCGTCTTCGTAGCCCTCTATTTTCGGCGCGATGACAAATACTTCGTGTCCGAGCGCCTCGAGTGCCCGCTTGTAGGTCACGGTAGACGTAGCCACTCCGTGCACCGACGGCAAGTAGTCGTCAATAAAAATTGCGATCCTCATATTACATACTAGTATACCACAAAAGTTTAATAAGCCCGCGCTTAGCTGTCCTCTTGGGTAATTTATGGCGCTATTATTTAATCAGCGAACGCCACGCTTCGAAGTGAAGAATATGCCCGACGCCGCGCACTTCCACCAGCTTTGCTTCTGGCGCTAGCTTCTTCATGGTTTGGATAGCACCTCTTGAGGCAACGTTATCTTTCGTGCCCATGACGATCGTTAAGCTCTTTTGATTTTCGAGCGGCAGGGGAATTTTGAAAGGGTTATCCGCATAGAGCAGCGTCGATAGCGCACTGGTGCTTTCGATGGTGGTATAGCTTTTCTTCTTCGACTCAGATTCCCGCAGCCACGCCCAAGCTTCGCTATTTCTGGTTTTCAGAGCGATTTTTATACGCACAATCTGGATAGGCAGGGTGTTATAAATCTGCCAAACTGGACGGCTCGGCAAATAATCAACTGCTTTTTGCATACTATCAGCCAGCCTTGAAGTCGTTGGTGTCGGGCAGCCCAAGAAAATTTCTGTTTGCCTGGGGATATAGCCTTTATTAAGGGCATGGTAAACGATTGCTGAAGCATAGGAATTGCTGACTATCAAATCAAATTCGCGGCCAATCTCTGCCAAAGCCTGCTTTAACCACTCAGCTAAGTCATCGTATGACTGCAGCTCCGGCATAACCGAACCGCCGTGCCCAGGCAAATCCAGGCAATACACCGCCCAGCCGCGCCTAGCGTATTCGCGCGCCAACGGCATCATGTCGAGTTTTCCGCCCGTCACGCCGTGCAAAATCAAGACTGATTTCTCGGCATTTGTGTTGCACTCCAACCAGCAAAACCCGCCGCGCCGAACTTCTCGGCAGCCCAATTCTTCGGCGATTTGCACCAAACTCGGCACCTTTTTCGCTTTTTTCATAATACTCAATTATAAAACGTTCGCCGGCAAAAACCAAATTGTTGTATAATGAAATCCATGAAAACTCTTCATGTCGCGCTGATTCTGGAAGACATGTTTCCTGATTTTAGCGGAGTCAGCCGATCGGTACAGATGCAGATAGAGGAATTGACTCGCTTAGGGTACCAGGTTACGCTGCTTGCGCCCGCCGCGCAGCTGCATCCGCCGGACAATGCCGAAGTCGTCGCGCTGCCGTCGTTTCGGCTGCCCGGCTTGCCGAAGCACACGCGAATTATCGTCAGCAACCGAGCGCTTGCCGGGCGAATTTCGCGTAAGCACCGCTTCGACGTCATTCACAGCCAAACCGACACGGGCGCTGTGCGGCTGGCAGCGCATATCGCGCGCCTGCAAAACATTCCGCACGTACACACTTTTCACACCAATATGGCGGGCGGCCATGCTACTACGCCCGTGGTTTCGTTTTTTGGTAGCGTCGGTTACCGGCTGGGGGCGTATCGACTACGGCGAATTAGCGGAAAACAGGGCGAGTTGCACCCAGTCAATCGCGCGGTTTTGAATGAAGAATCGTCTATCGGCATTTTCGATTGGCGTTCGCAAGCGATTATGGCAACGAGTGTCGACGCTATCACCACACCCTCGCGCTACATGCTGCGCTATATTCAAGCCGCCGGCGCCGACAGTAGCATTCCGCACGCTAGCATTCCGACGGGCTACAGCCGTTCGTTCGAGGCGATTATCACCAAAACCAAGCGTAAACACAAGCCAGGCACGCTGCGTTTTATCAGTATCAGCCGTATCGTCAAAGAAAAGCGCCTCGCCGTCGTAATCGACGCTTTTCGCCAGGCGAATTTACCTGACAGCGAACTGTTAATCATCGGCGATGGCTCGGAACTGCCAGCGCTCAAGGCGCATGCTAACGGCGACGAACGCATAGTATTCACCGGGCACGTTAGCAGCCAGCAGGAAATCGTTCAAAAATTATGCGACAGCGACGTTTTCGTACTGGCGTCGTATCGTTTCGACAACCAACCAATCGTCATAACCGAATCGCTCGCCGCCGGCGTACCGCTACTATACTGCGACGACCGTCTGGATGTCGGACTCAATCCAGACAACAGCCTGCTCATCGAACCGTCCGCCGAATCGCTCGCCGATGGCATGCGTCGGCTCGCCGATAGCAAGTTTCGCCGCCAGCTCGCCCGCAGAACCAAGTCGGTCTTCCGCGAATTATCGCCCGAATCAACCGCCCGCGCGTATGTCGAGTTATATCAGCGGTTGGTTAAATAATCTTAAATTATTACCAAGCTTATACCCGCGCGGAAAAATCGACGCAATTCTAGCGCAATTCATGTGCTGTTTTTATTGGGGTTCGGCGCTAGCAGGATTGCAATACGTGCTCACCAAGCGAATCACCGGCAGCGCCATGGTTTCGTGCGGCAATTCAACGCTGCGGTCGATTATAGCAGCAGGGCAGGGGTCGCGCGGCGGCAGCTGCGCTGGTAATTCCGCCACAGGATAAATCTCCGCGCCAGCAGGCGGCACGACCGGCTGAATCGAGCGCGTACGGTCGGCGCGGTTGCGGGCGGCGATTTGCTCGGCTTGGCTATCGACCCGCAAACGCTCGTCGGGCGTCAGCTCGTCGTACGGGCGCGGCATCATGCCGAGCGTGCGCTGTGCACTCACTATCGGGTCGCAGATGAAAAACAGGTCGAGTACATGCTCGCACAAGCCTTCGCTTGCCAGCATTTCGCCGACCTCGCCCAAGGCTCGTCCGTCCAGCAGCACCACCTCGACACCTTCGATACGGGCGTCGCGCAGCCACTTGCGAAGCAGCGCGTCTTTGAACGCTTGGCTGCGCGGGCGGGCGCCGATCTTGACGCTGCTGGCGCTAATTTCTGGCGTATAAAGCAGCGCATCACGGTCCGCCCGGGGCAAATGATACACGAATTTCACGCGCCGCACGCACGCGTCTTCATTGCGTTTGTCCGACAAAAACGCGTCAATAGCCGCCGGGTCGTCCAAATTTACGCCGTATTCCCGCGTCATCACCACCAGCACGCGAAACACCTGTCCGGCATCGATCAGCATGACGGATTTATGCAGCTCGTCGCGCACGTAATCTTTCACCAAACTCACAATCGTACCCTTGCCGCTGCGCGCATCGCCGTCAAAAGTCACCAATTTCGGAAGAGGATTAACCATCAGATTTTATGATAGCATGATTTGCGTTATTTGGCAATCTGTGGTATAATGGAAAGATAGGGTAGCGCTAAAATATGGAGAGAACAGATGGAGACTTATAAATCTCACGAGGACGGCAACCTCGAACAGTACATCAAAGAACTTGAGGAAGAGAATGCCAAGCTTAAGCAGCGCGTCGAGGAGCTAGAGGGTGAAAAACGTGATCTCGAGCAGCGCCTAAAAGAAACTGACGGGCATCTCTACGTAGAATTGAAAAGAAATCTGGAGATCAGAGAAGAACTGGAGAAACTGTGTAGAAACATGTTTTAGGCGCTAAAGGACGAACTGTTTCCTTTGGTGTGATTTTTATTTATGGCGATTTTATGGCAAAAAGCTTGATTTTTTGTTACATATGTGATATATATCAGCTTTTGTTGACAAGTTGAGCGTATTGTTAGCTTCTTGCCTTGGCGAAAGCTGTACTTTGACAAGCAGACAGAGATTTTATCACGAGGTGAGATTTGGGGATTTATGAATTGCAGATTGCTGCTTGACAAGAAGCTCCAAACCTCACCTCGTGACATCGCCACCCGGGCGAGTCGCAGCGGTTACGACCGCAGGCTTTGGGTCTGGGTGAGGAGAAAGAAGGAAAAATGAAGCTCAACGATATGAGCGAGCTGAAGCTGTTTATGCTCGTGATAGGCGGCTGTCTGCTACTAGCCTTTTTTGTTCGCGGCTGCTCAGACACATTTGAGCAGTCGAACCCACACACGGAAGTTGTGGTTATATGCGGCAAGGAGTCGGTCAAAGCTGGAGACGGGCACGAATATCGTGTCTACACCTCTAATGGTACTTACGTAGTCAAAGACTACATGGGAACCCAGGGGAGTCGATTCAACTCTGCCGATCTTTACGGCAAAATCGAAGTGGGCGAGACCTACCGAATCGAATCTTTTGGCTACCGCGTGCCGTTTTTCTCCTCATTTTGGAACATCAGTTCCATTGAGAAGACCGACCAGAAGCCCGTCGGCAGCTGCGGCTGACCGGCTAGCTTCTCTTCAGCGAACCTCTGACATCTCTCTCGTCTGCTTGTCATGTTCGCTCCATGAATGCGTGTTCATGCTGATGAGTCCAAAAGGACGAAAGCGAGCGAAAATTGCGCTATAATATAGTGAATGAGCAAGGCGTTGTATCGGAAGTATCGCAGCCGTTCGCTTGATGAAATCGTGGGGCAGCCGCATATCACGAGGATTCTCAAGCGGGCGATTGCTCGCGGCGCGGCGGCGCACGCATATTTGCTGACTGGTCCGCGCGGCGTCGGCAAGACTTCGGTTGCGCGGATTTTGGCGCACGAAATCAACGGTTTGCCGTATACCGGCGAGGCAACCCACCTAGATATCATCGAAATCGACGCGGCGAGCAACAATTCAGTCGAAGACATTCGCGATTTGCGCGAAAAAGTCCAAATAGCGCCGGTTAGCGCACCGAAAAAAATTTATATCATCGACGAAGTTCACATGCTCAGCAAGTCGGCTTTCAACGCGCTGCTCAAAACGCTCGAGGAACCGCCCGAGCACGTCGTTTTCATCTTGGCGACCACCGACGCCGACAAACTGCCGGCGACAATCCTGAGCCGCGTGCAACGGTTTAACTTCCGCCTAATCAGCGAGGTCGACGCGGCATCGCACCTACGCATGATTGCCGACGCCGAAAATATCGCCATCGACGACGACGCGCTGCGGCTAATCGCCGAACAGGGACAGGGCAGTTTTCGCGATAGCATCAGCCTGCTTGACCAAATGCAGCATATCGCCGCCGACAAAATCACGGCGCAGCTAATCGAGGAGTCGCTGGGGCTGGCGAGCGCCCGCGAAATCGACGAGCTGCTGCAAGCCTACGCGGCAGGCGATTTAACGAAAATCACGCGCCTATTAGAAGCGATGGAGCGTAGCGGCGTGCCGGCAACCATCGCCGCCGACCAAATCGCGCGCCAAATTCGGCGTAGCGCCGCTAGCCGGCCAAATCAGCTGGCGCTGCTGGACTCGCTGTTCAAGGTCGCACGCAGCCCGTGGCCCTACATTTCGCTGCTAGCCGCCCTGGCACCCGCGGCGGATAGCGCGCCAAAAACTCCCGAAAAATCACCGGTCAGCGATGCCGGAATTGCTAGCCGCCGGACAGACAACATACCGAAAACCCCCGAAAAATCGCCAGCAAAGCCCCTAGAACCCGTCACAAACGATGCTGCAGCCGAAGCGCCAAAACCCCCAGCTTCCGCCGAAAAACCCGCCAAAAGGGCTAAAAAGACGCCAAAATCATCGAAAAATAGCGCCAAATCGACCGCCAGCCAGCCTTTTCCGTGGAATGATTTTTTGGCGCCGCTCAAAGAGTCGGCAGCCGGCGCTCACAGCATTTTGGTCAAGTGCGGCTACAGTTACGACGGCGGCGAATTAACGATTTACGCTGGCAAAAAATTCGCCAAAACCCAAATCGACAAAGCGCAGCCCGCCATGGCGCAGGCTTTGCAGGCGATTGACCGCGCCGACACCGAAATCACCGTGCTAGCCGCGCCGAAACCGCCCGAGGATAGCCAAGCGGCGGCAGTTATTGCTATTATGGGCGGTGGAGAGGAAGTGAGTTTATAATGCCCGAAAAACAGTCTGCCAAACAAGTCGACGCCAAAATACCGCCGCAAAACATCGATGCCGAGATGAGTCTGCTAGGGGCGATTTTAATCGACGACGATGTCATCGCCGACGCGTCGGAAATCGTCAAGCCAGCCGATTTTTACGACCAGCGCCACCAGATGGTTTTCGCTGCCATGATGCGCCTGTACGAGCGCCACAAACCGATTGATTTATTGACGCTAACCGACGAGCTCAAGAAAAAAGACCGCCTAGAAACAGTCGGCGGCAGCAGTTATTTGACAGAACTCACGAATTATGTGCCGACAGCCGCACACGCTAGCAGCTACGCCGAAATCGTCGCGCAAAAAGCCGTGCGCCGCCGCCTAATCAAAGCTAGCGGCGAGGTCAGCGAAATGAGTTTCGACGAAGAAATCCCCACCGCCGAGCTGCTAGAAAAAGCCGAGGCCAAGCTGTTCAGCGTATCCGACCAGTCGCTCAAGCAAGATTTGACCAGCATCGAAAGCATTTTGGACGAAAGTTTCGGGCGCATCGAGGAATTGCACCGCAACAAAGGACAGCTGCGCGGCATTCGCACCGGTTACCGCGACCTCGACAATATGACCGCCGGTTTTCAGCGCAGCGATTTAATAATTTTGGCAGCCCGTCCAGCCATGGGTAAAACCACGCTCGTGACCAATCTGGCGTACAATGTCGCCACTATCGCCAAGCTGCCGGTGCTGTTTTTCAGCCTAGAGATGAGCAAAGAGCAGCTAATCGACCGCATGCTGGCGGACGCGTCCGGCGTGGATAGCTGGAATATCCGCACCGGTAATTTGAGCGACGACGACTTCAGCAAAATCAGCGAAGCGATGGGCGAAATGGCGGAAGCGCCGATTTTCATTGACGATACGCCGGGTCTGAGCGTGCTGGAAATGCGCACCAAAGCCCGCCGCGCCGCACACGACCAGCCGCTCGGGCTGATTGTGGTGGACTATTTGCAGCTGATGCAGGCTACCAATAATCACAACGGCAACCGCGTGCAAGAAGTCAGCGAGATTTCGCGCGGGCTGAAGCTCATCGCGCGCGAGCTCAACGTGCCGCTAATCGCTTTGTCGCAGCTGAGCCGCAGCGTCGAATCGCGCCAACCGCCGATTCCGCAGCTGGCTGATTTGCGCGAATCGGGAAGCATCGAGCAAGACGCCGACCTAGTGTCGTTCATCTATCGCCCCGGCTACTACGAGCCCGACAATCCCGAGGTGCAAAACATCACCGACCTAATCATCGCCAAGCACCGCAACGGTCCGACAGGCAAGGTGCAACTGTACTTCCACCCGGAACGGCTGCGTTTTATGTCGCTTGACCGTCGCCACGAGTAAAATTTCTGGTATAATCGAAAGAGTTATGAAATCACGCGTCACAGATTATTTACTGTATCGTTGGCGTTTCGGGTTGGGATTTACAATAATCGCAATACTGATTGGCATTATCGTCTGGCTGGGAGCGCGCGCTATTCCGGGCGAACTGCGCGCTGCCGAAATTCAATCCGTTCTAACCAGCAGTTCGCTGTCGAAAAGTTCGCTCGACCCGGCGATGATTGTGAATTTTCCGTATCATTTGCTGCAGCGGCTGAGCATTTTCGCGTTCGGCGCGACGACTTTTGCGATTAAACTGCCGTCGCTGATTCTGGCGACGCTGACGATAATCGGCATTTTCGTGCTGACGCAGTCCTGGCTGAAGCGCAACGTCGCCGTTATCACCACCATCGCGCTGGCGACGACGACGCAGTTTTTGTTTATGGCGCAGGACGGCACGCCGGCGATTACGTTTAACGCTATCGCGGTGTGGCTGCTGGTGGCGGGCTTGCGCGTGACGCGCGGCAAGTATTTTCACACTTTTTGGAAGATTCTGGGCGGCGTGCTGATGGCGGTGGCGCTTTATGTGCCGCTGGGGATTTACGTAGTGGTGTCGCTGCTGATAACGTCGCTGCTGCACCCGCACATTCGCTTCATCATGAAGCGCCTAGGCAAAACCAAGCTGCTGCTGGCGATGGTGTTTGGACTGGCTAGCATGGCGCCGCTGGTTTATGCTATCGTGATTCAGCCGTCGACGGCGCTGGAGCTAGCCGGTCTGCCGAACGATTTTTCGCAGTTTTCGGCGACAGCGCGGCTGACGCTGGCTGATTTGTTCGGATTTAATCTACAGAGCAACAGCGCTTTGCTGCGACCGGCTTATTCGCTGACGCTGGCGCTAATCGCGCTGCTCGGATTTTGCCGGCTGCTCAAAACGCATTACACGGCGCGCAGCTACGTGACTATCGCGCTCAGCATATTTTTGATTCCGCTGATTTTGCTGACGCCGGAGCGTTCCAGCGCGCTTTTCTTTGTCATGACTATCGTTATCGCGACTGGTTTCGACTTCTTGATTCGCTACTGGTACCAGCTGTTCCCGCGCAATCCGTACGCCCGCCTGACCGGGCTGCTGCCGCTGGCGATTTTGGTGATTGGCGTCGCCTCGACTAACATCACGCATTACATGGACGGCTACCGCTATACGCCGAGCGTGCTGGCGCATTATTCCAATGATTTGGATTTGGTGCACAACTACGCCAGCAAGCACGCGCCAATGGCACTGGTGGCTGCCGATTCGGAGCGCGATTTTTATAATATCGTCGCTGCCCGGGCGGATAACATCAACCTGCGCGAACTAGCCGACCAATCAGCTGGCACAGTAGTGCTGACCAAAGCCGCGCGCAGCCAGCAGCCCGTGCCCGAAACCTGGCAGTTAGAGCAAATCGTGGCGAGCGACCGCGCCGAAAACGCCGACCGCTTGTACGTCTACAAAATTCCCTGATTTTGCAGTATAATACAGATTATCACGAAACAGTTTTACGGAAGGACAGACAATGGCATTAAACCAAATGAAGATGTTGAACGACCTGCGCAAGGCGCAGAAAGCACTCGCCAAAGAAATCGTCGAGGTCGAAGCGGGCGATGGCGCGGTTATCGTGCAAATCACCGGCGAGCTCAAGATTAAGTCGATTAAAATCAATCCGGAATACGTCGATTTGGATGATATCCACCAGCTAGAGCACTGGATTGAAATCGCGATTCGCGACGGTATGGCGAAAGCTCAAGAAATCGCTGCCGAAAAAATGAAGCCGCTGATGGGCGGTCTGGGCAACCTAGGATTTTAGCCTGGCATGGCGCAGTTGCTGCCAAAAGCGCTGGAACGCGCGATTGATGAGCTCGGGCGTTTGCCGGGCGTAGGACCGCGCACCGCCGAGCGCTACGCCTATTTTTTGCTGCGCGCAGACGAAAGCGCGGCGCAGTCGCTGGCGCGCGCCCTGACGGCGCTGCATAGCGAGGTCAAAACCTGCCCCGTGACTTTCGCGCTGATTGACGCGGGCGAAGAAATTTCGCCGCTTTATAGCGACAGCCAGCGCAATAAGCGCGTGATTGCCGTGGTCGAAGAGCCGCTCGATATCGTCGCGCTGGAACGCACCGGGCAGTTCAAGGGCACTTACCACGTGCTGGGCGGCACGATTTCGCCGATTGACGGCGTCGGTCCGGAGCAACTGCATATTCCAGAGCTGCTAGAGCGCATTCGTCGCGACGACGCCGAAGAAATTATCATCGCGACCAACGCCAGTGTCGAAGGCGAATCGACCGCGCTGTTTATTCAGCGGCAAATTCAAGAAGCGCACCTAGACGTCAAGTTGTCGCGCCTAGCGCGCGGTATACCGGTTGGTGTCGATTTGGAGTACGCCGACCAAATCACCCTCAGCCACGCCCTAGAAGGGCGACGGCTTTTGCAGTAATTTTCTATCAGGCGCGAGCGGTCAATTTTTGTAAAATTTTAACTGTATTACTCTTTCTATTATACTCCTAATTTTACTTTTTGTCAATAGGCGCACCTAAGTTAACCTCGGCGGGTCAATCCCGCGACCCCGCGCGAGGTGCACAAGTTCGCCGGCTTCTGCTATACTGGTTAATAATGTTTGAAGAAGCAATCCGCACCATCAATAGAGCCAGGCGCATCGTCGTGATTCAAGCCGAAAACCCCGACGGTGACAGCATCGGCAGTAGCCTGGCGCTAGAAGAGATTTTGAGCGACCAGGGCAAAGAGATCAGTTTGCATTGCCCGGTCGACACGCCGAAATATCTGCGCTATATCAGCGGCTGGGACCGCGTCGCCAGCGACTTCGACTCAACGGCAGATTTGGCAATTATCGTCGACACCAGCGCCGACCTCTTGCTCGGTAAAAGCCTGGAATTGCCGGGTGTGCGGCACTTTTTGGAGACACACCCGGTCGTCGTGCTCGACCATCACGCTACCGATTCGACACTATCTTTTGAGCACATTTTCGTAAACCAATCGGTCGTAGCGACAGGCGAGCTAATTTACAATCTAGCGCACGCCGCCGACTGGGCGATCAACCCGCAAGCCGCCGAAGATTTACTAATCGCCATCATGAGCGACAGCCTAGGGCTGACGACCCAAAGCACCTCTGCCGATTCTTTCGTTGTAGCTGGCGAGTTGACGCGTCTGGGCGCTAGCAACGCCGCGATCGAGGAGCGTCGGCGCGAATTTATGAAAAAATCGCCGGAAATTTTGGCTTACAAAGGGCGGCTAATCGAACGAATCGAATACTTTTTGGACGGCAAACTCGGGCTCGTCCACATTCCGTGGGAAGAAATCCAAAAATACAGCGACCAATACAACCCAAGTGTACTAGTACTGGACGAAATGCGCCTGGTCGAAGGCGTCGAGGTGGCGTGCGCCATCAAAACCTACCCAGACGGCAAATTGACCGGCAAATTGCGCAGCAACACGCCAGTCTCGGAGCAAATCGCCGGCTATTTCGGCGGCGGGGGGCACGCCTACGCAGCGGGATTCCGGGTTTACGACGACTACGAAACAGTAGTGCGGGAGCTAATTGACGCGGCGGACAAGGCACTGGGTGAAGCGAAGCAGACTTGATGCTTTGCTGAAATTATGTCGCCCGGGTTTTCGTTCAGAGCGCACTGAAAATTGTGAAATAACCGCCTGATAACACCATAAACTAGGCTTTTTAGCCGATTTTTTTGCGAAAATTACGCAAAAAGCTTGACTTTTTGTCCAATTATCGATATATATATCAGCTTTTGTTGACGAGTCCGAGCAAATCCTTGTCCAAAAGTGTATCTTGACAAGCAGAGAGTAAAGACTCAAAGTAGGTTGCTACCGCACGCCACCAGCCGCGCCGTGGCATCCTACTTTGAGTTTGCGAAAAAAGGTCGCAAACCGGCGTTCCGGCGCAGGCACCTGGCCTGAGTGGGGAGAGAGGGGGACTTATGCCTTTCGTGAAGATAGGCGAAATCGTGCAAGCGCGCGATTTCGGACACCTTGCAGACAGCATCTTTTGTGCTAAAAAAATAGCACTAGACCTGTCCGACAGCTACATGAAAGACACGTTCGTTCTTCTGTCACTCGACGGGGTTTATATTGCAATAACCCCGACGTCTAACGAAGTGCTTCTGCTCGACGCCTGGCGTCGAGCCTACCTGCTGGAGGAGTATGACTATACTCTTCCGACAAGCTTCGGGAAGCCGAAGCCGCTAGTGATCGATCCAGAAGTTCCGGAGAGGAGCCTTCTGGTCTACCATGAGCTGCCATCTGATGCGTCACACACCGAGTTGACGCGGTGGCGGCACGCTTTCATCTCTGAGCTCTACATTGAGCTCAGAGACAACGCTAGCCCCGACACAGAGCCCTGTGTCGGCTGGCCTGACCCAGGTAGTTTTGACCGAGGCTTTCTCCTTGTTCCCGATGAGAGCAAGGAGACCTCCGTCATGGAGGTCAACTACCATTTCATCATCTTCTGGGCCAAGCTGGTCCAGAAGATGACTGATGAGGGTACTCCATTCGAGGAGGCTGCTCTCGAGGGCGCGCGCAAGACCCATCTCACGGAAGTAGACTATGAGGAGGCACGGAGCATTCTGAGCCTCATCAAGACACACCTTACTCAGGTGTGGGACCGCGCACAGGAGCTGTACGACTGGTACAGCTCCTGGGTAAACGAGGCGTTCCCTCAGGTTTCCTCTCCGGGGATTCCTGAGTGGCTCCGCTAACCGCCATCGCGAACATGCCAAGCTTTAAGCTTTTTCGGCGGTTCGCACCGCCCGGATAATCTCTCTGCTTGTCATGTTCGCTCCACAAATGTGCGTTTGTGCTGATGAGTCCAAAAGGACGAAAGCGAACCCCGGGGGTTAAATTCGTGTTTTTCATACGATGTGATATAATGGGTAAATTGTCAATTAAATTTATTGAATCTTCATTCAAAACAGGGAGAAAGAACTGTATGATGGCTGAAAGACCTCCACTTGAAAGACTTCGGGAGCAACCAAATACGCTGGCTGGCGCTATGGCGAGCCAAACTGTAAAGCACGAAACTATGGCTGGCAAGCAAATCGAAACACCCATAGATGGACTGCCGCACAATCCACTTATCATCGCCGACGCAACATTAGTGAGGCTTACCTATACACCGAGCGACATTTCTCCAGCAGACGGATTCGCGCGCGTGAACGAAGAGTTCAATACTGTACTCGAAACATGGCCAAAAGACACCTGGGAAATACCGTTTGGCGCCGCGGCTGTTGCGCACGATGCGCTAGTACAGGCTCTCATAAAAGCTCAGCAAAAAAGGTTTTCAGATTCGAAACAGGTAGACGATGCTAAACGATCCTCGCAACGTTATCGACCGCTACAAGGGCGTGCCGCTTGAGCAGATTGTGGCGGAGCTAGACGCTCGCGGCTCGGCGCTAGAGATTGCGATTGACAACGTCGAGCGCGACTTCAACATGGGCACAATCGTGCGCAGCGCCAACGCTTTCGGCGTGCGCCACGTGCACGTCGTCGGGCGGCGGCAATGGAACAAACGCGGCGCCATGATGACCGACAAATATCTGCATGTGCATTATCATACGGAAGCAGACGGCTTTCTGCGGGCGATTGCAGGCAAAGAATTGATTGCGATTGATAACGTCGCGGGTTCGCAGCCGCTAGCCCGCGTGAAATTGCCGAAAAACGCCGTGCTGCTATTCGGCGCGGAGCGCTCGGGCATCCGACCGGAACTTTTGACCGAAGCCGCACAAATCGCCGCAATCGAACAATTCGGCAGCACCCGCAGCCTAAACGTCGGCGTCGCAGCCGGCATCGCGATGTATGTGTGGGTGCAGCAGTACAAATTGCGCTAGTTTAGCAGTAAACGCTCGTTCAGCTCTGGGCAGTTCCCACCCAAAATCAACCAAAACATAATATAAAACGCTTGCAAAAATTAGTCAAGTATGCTATAATAAAAATATGGAAGCTTCGTTAGCCAATTTGGTGGGCGGCCTGGAGCTGTACTACCCGCAATCTGTCCGTATGCACCGGCACATCGAGTCGGCGTGGCGGCAGACTGCTAAATTATACGGCTATGAAGAGTTTGGCGACGACATGCCCGCTTCGGTACATTATGCGCGCCGCTACAAAATTTCGCGCGGTTCGCTTGGACAGCCCGTTTATCCGTGGTCGAGTTGGATTTTTCATTATGATAACGTCGGGTGCGAGTCGCCGCGCGCCGATGTCGAGGCAATCGCTATCGCCAAGCGCAGCCTGGATACAATCGGGTTGCCGCGGGCGAGTTACCATATACGGCTAAACGACGCGCGAATCGTGCAGGCAATTTTGGAGGATTATTTGGAGCTTGATGCGATTCAGGTCGAGCTAATGACGCGCCTGCTGGCAGAAAAACGCACGCTAACTCCGGTGGAGTTTCGCGACCGCGCAATCGACATCGTCGGGCGCATGCAAGCCGGCACGATTTTGCAGCAGCTAGCCAAAGTGCTGTCAGCGAAAAGCGCCGAGGAGTTGCCCGAGGTCGTGCGCGAACACGGCGCGTACCGAGAGCTGGCGGCATTGTACGAGCGGCTCGAGCTGTTAGATATCACCGGCGTGGTGCTAGATTTGACATTATCGTACGCTGATTGTACGGCTGGCGTAGTATTCGACATCATCAGCGGCGACGAAAAATTGCTTTACCGCGGCGGGCGCATGGTCGCGCCGTCGCTAGAAACATTGGTAGCGGCGCTGGGCGACATGGCGCATATCGTCGAAGCGCTAAAGCAAAGCGGACTTACGGCTTTGCCGAGCGCGACCGAAGTCTACGTGGCGGCGGTCGGGCGTGTGTTTGATACGGCGGAGCGAATCGCCGAAAAATTGCGCAGCGAGCGCATTCGTACCGAGGTAGACTACACCGGGCGGACGCTAGACGAGCAGTTCAGAACTGCGGTCGAAAAAGACGTGACTTATGTCATGCTAATCGACGAAGCTAGCGTCGAAAAACAGGTTTATTTGCTGAAAAATTTGCACGACGGCACCGACAAAACGGTCGGCTTTGAGCGAATCGTAACAGCGGTGAGCGACCGCCGCGTCCGCGCCGACGACGATGATGATTTCGATTTGTCGGAATTTTTGGACGATTTCGAAGAATGACGCCGGCGCAAACATCTGTTATAATATGTCGCTATGAAGACGACAGTAAAACACGAATCAGATACGCGCGTCAAAGTGACAATCACCGCAGACCGCGCGGAGTTAGAGGCAGCCGAGCAGGTGGCGCTGAAACGCTTGGCGAAAAAAGTCAAAGTCAACGGGTTTCGCCAGGGGCACGTGCCGCTGGAAGTAGCCAAAAAGCACGTCGATAGCAACACGCTGGCGCAGGAAACACTGGACGCGGCGCTGAACCGGGCGGTCGCCGAGGCGTTTTTGAGCAACAATTTGCAGGTGCTAGACCGTCCAGAGGTGGAGCTTAAAAAATTTGTGCCGGGGCAGGAGTTGGAATTTACTGCCGAGGCTGACGTGTTGCCCGAAATCAAGCTAGGCGATTACAAAAAGCTAAAGGCGAAAAAAGCTGCCGTAAAGGTTGACAAAAAAGAGATTGATGAGGTAATTGAGCGGCTTCAAAAGGGCTTGGCAGAGAAAAAAGAAGTCAAGCGCGCCGCTAAATTGGGCGACGAAGCGATAATCGATTTCGTCGGCAAAAAAGACGGCGAGGCTTTCAAGGGCGGAACGGGCAAAGATTATCCGCTAGTACTGGGGTCGAACTCGTTTATTCTGGGATTCGAGGACGCGCTGGTCGGCTTGAAAGCGGGCGGCAAAAAAGACGTCGAACTGACGTTTCCAAAGGACTACCATGCCAAAGATTTGGCTGGGCAAAAGGTCGTGTTTGAAGCGACGGTCAAAAAGGTGAATCAGGTGGAATTGCCGAAGTTAGACGACAAATTTGCGGCAAAAGCTGGCCCGTTCACCTCGATGGAGGATTTGCGCAAGGATATCGAAGCGGAAATCACCGCGCAGGCTGAACGCAAAGCGGCGGACGACTTGAAAGACGAGCTCATCAAGCAGTTGGTCGAAAAAAGCCAAGTCAGCGTACCGTCGGTGCTGCGCGACGACCAAATTCGCTCGCTCGAGCAGGATTTGCGGCAAAATTTGATGTATCAAGGGCGCACCCTAGAGCAGTATTTCGAGGAAAAGGGCTACAGCGACCGCGACGCTTGGGTCGAAGCCGAAGCCAAAACGGCGGCGGACGACCGAATCAAAGCCGGTTTGGTGCTGTCGCAATTGAGCAAAGAGCTGAAAATCGAAGCGAGCGCGGACGAGCTGGCGGAGCACATCAACGCTTACAAGCAGCAGTACGCCAACAATTCGGGCATGGCGAAACGTTTCGACGAGCCGGAAGTCCAGCGCGAAATCGCCAATCGGTTAATCACCGAAAAAACCATGGACAAATTGGTTGAGTTGAATTCGTAACTGCCCGGCTAATTTTGCGCGAAGACGCTGCGGTTCAGAGGCTGAGCCGAACTAGCCTTGACGCGCACTCATATTTGGTGTATAATGTATAAGATGAGACTCCGCAATAATAGGCGGTTTGAGCTGCGTAAACCAAAAAGCGAAACCGCCGAATGCGCGGATTGTTCCGAGAGCGAAGATGAAGGCGGTATTACGCGGCGCGATTTGCTAATGCTAGCTGGCTTCACAGCCGGAGCTGTTTTTGCAGATAGGAAGCTTGGCGCCACCGACGCGCTAGGCAGGTTGGTAGCTGATTGGTACACTAATCTCACCGAACTCGGTCCAGACGACCAGATGAAAATTAAGCTGGGAATTGTCGCGATTTTTTCTGCGGAGATTGACCCTGATAGCGGTGGCGGTAGCGGCACCGACAAAGCGCGGCGGTGGGGACGTGAAAAAATAAATCTTATCGCAAAAGATAACATCGACCAGATAGAGCGCACGCTGGACCGTCAATATCAGTTCGACATCGAATACATAGAGAGAAACGAAGAACCCGAGGGAATACACCGCGATGGCGACGGCAGAGAGCAGCCGACCTACACAGCCGACCAATTCGCAAGATACGCCGAGGAAGAGCGCGACCGCCTGGCGAAGGAAAGCGGTGACCCGACTCTTGTCATAGCGCTGTTCGACAGCCACCGGTCAGAGCTAAGCGAGAACTACACCGGCTTGGCGTTTACGCCGGAGTTGAGAATCCACGTCTCGACATACGGCGACTGGAATGGCTCGGTGTTTGCGCATGAAGTCGGGCATTTATTATATCCATCGGAGCGCTTCATCGGCAGGGGACTCGGGCACGAAGGCAGACTGGATGGCAGAGTTTTGGCAGACGACGGCTTACACCTTAAACACCTCTACTGCATCGATACGATTCAAAAACTCATCGCAGAAGCTGGGTGCAAACTAGACGCCAATGAGTACGCTTCGCACCACACGGTCATGGGCTCGGGCTATTTGAACCCTAATCTAGTAGCTACCTACGCCGGATATTCGTCCGAAAAAGCCGAAGAATACCGACAGAATTTGCCAATTTACTCGCCGCCAGAAATGTTTTATTTGCAGCCGTGGCGCATAGTTGGCGACATCGATAAGCCAGGTACGTATCCGCTATCGTACGAAAAAGACAAGACTTTCGCCCTCCAGACTAAATTGCCTGGTAACCACGTGCTGCGCCAGGCGATACCGTATGCCGATAAATTGTTCATCGGTCTAAACGTCGAGTCTGCCGACCCTGGCGAAACGTCGACATCGGCGAATACGGGCAAGAATATCGGCGTTTATGCCGTGTCGGAAGACGGACGCAGAACGGCGGAAATTAGTACGACGTGTTTCGCGACTGGCGGTTTGGAATTGGGCGACGAAGAAGTCGTCTACGCGGACGAGCAGCTGAATATTTTGCTAATCGCCGGCAAAAATATCGGCGGCGAGTATGCGCGGATTTTGGCGCTGGATACTAATGAAGCGCAGGAAATGCTACGAGAAGCGCGTGAAAAAACGGCTGAACGCGACGAAATTCTCGTTCGGAAATACAACGAAAAGGTGAATAACGAGGGTTTAATTGCCGTAGGCGCATCAGGATTTCCGGAAAGCCAAGGAAACTTCGGTTTGACGTCCGGAGCGAGAGAGTTAGCACTCTGCCTTGACGAGTGCTAATTTCTGGCGTACAATAGAGTACATGGATGAATCACGAAGTTATTTAGTGCCAAATGTGATAGTGCGCACGCGCGACGGCGAGCGCGGATATGATATTTATTCGCGGCTGCTCGAAGACCGGATAATTTTTTTGGGCGAAGAGGTTAATGAAGGCTCTGCCAATACGATTGTGGCGCAGTTGCTGCATCTGGCGAACGAAGACCCCGACAAAGATATTCAATTGTATATCAATAGCCCGGGCGGCAGCGTGTATGATGGTTTGGCGATTTACGATACTATGCAATATATAAAGCCAGACGTCCAGGCAATCGGCATCGGTTTGCAGGCGAGCATGGGGGCATTTTTGCTGTCGAGCGGCGCCAAAGGCAAGCGGTTCGTGCTGCCGAATGCGCGCGTGATGATTCACCAGCCGTCGAGCGGCACCAAGGGCATGGTGACCGACCAGGAGATTAGCCTGCGCGAATCGGTGCGAATCAAGGAGCTGCTGGCGAAAATCATCGCCAAAAACACCGGTCAAAAACTCGACAGAGTCAAAGCCGACATGGAGCGCGACTTCTGGATGAGCGCGAACGAAGCAGTGAAATATGGGCTGGCGGACGAGGTGATTGCGCCGCGCGCTATTGCTAAAAAGTAGAAAATGTGGTATAATGAAAAGATAGGTAGTTAATGCCGGCTGCTAGCCGCTTATTGTAAAATCTCGCGCCGCTTGAAAGATAGACGGGCGCGATATTTTACGTTAATTTAAGCAAAAAACCGCAAAGAATCATTGACAAGCCCGCCGAGATCCCTTACAATTGAGAGTAATGAAGATTGTGTAACGTGGGTCGATAGTGTACTGCGCCAGTGGCGTGGCGTTTTAGTGTGCGATGATTCATGTTTAGTAAAGCTTCGGCGCCAATTCGCGAGGGGACGAGATGACCCACCTCTGTACTCGCGCGAGCAAGTCAAATTAACCAAATAGGAGTACGCATGCCAAAAGCAACCACGGCAAAACACACTCCGACACAGCGCGTGTATTTCACCAATGACGACACGGCGGTGGCGGTGCCAAATCTCCTGGCTCACCAAAAGGAATCGTGGAAAGATTTCGTCGAGACGGGCCTGAGCGAGATTTTCGCAGAAATAAACCCAATCGAAGACTATACCGGTCAGAAGTTGGAATTGCGGTTCAAGGATTATCGTTTCGACGAGCCGAAAAACGACGAAAAATTCGCCAAAGAGAACAATTTGACGTTTGACGCGCCGCTGACGGTGACGGTCGAGCTGACCAATAAGGTGACGGGCGAGGTCAAAGAACAAGAGATTTACCTGGGCGACTACCCGTGGATGACCGACCGCGCGACGTTTGTCATCAACGGTACGGAGCGCGTGGTGGTGAGCCAGCTGATTCGTTCGGCGGGCGTATTTTTCACGCCGGAAAAAGGCTCTAGCGGACGCAATCTGTACAACGCGAAGCTGATTCCTGGCCGCGGCGCGTGGCTAGAGTTCGAAACTAGCGCTAGCGGCGCGATTTACGTCAAGATAGACCGCCGCCGCAAAATTGCCGTGACGACGTTTTTGCGGGCGCTCGGCTACAGCAAGGTTTCGGAGATTCGCGAGCTGTTCGCCGATATCGACACCGGCGACACGCGCTACATCGAGGCGACGCTCGAAAAAGACCCGGCGCACGGCGTGAACGAGGCGCTGATTGAGGTTTACCGCCGCTTGCGTCCGGGCGACCTAGCGACGGTCGACAATGCGCGCCAGATGATTGAGCGCATGTTCTTTGATTTCAAGCGGTTTGATTATAGCCGCGTCGGGCGCTACAAAATGAACAAGCGCCTGGGGCTAGAGACGCCAAATACGACAGAAAACCGCGTGCTGCTGCTGGAAGATTTGGTGGCGATTATTCGCGAGCTGATTCGCATGAACAACACGCAGGAGCCGGGCGATGATATCGACGCGCTCGACAATCGCCGTATCAAGCTGGTCGGCGAATTGGTGGCGCGCCAGTTCCGCGTCGGTATGCTGCGCATGCAGCGCAACGCGATGGACCGCATGAGCATGAGCGACATCGAATCGGTGACGCCGAGCCAGTTGGTTAACGCCCGCCCAGTGGTTGCGGCGGTGCGCGAATTCTTTGCGTCGAGCCAATTGAGCCAGCTGCTCGACGAGGTCAACCCGATTTCGGAGTTGAGCCACAAGCGCCGACTGAGCTCGATGGGTCCTGGCGGTTTGAGCCGCGAACGCGCCGGATTTGATGTGCGCGACGCTCACCCGACACATTACGGACGAATTTGTAGCGTGGAAACGCCGGAAGGCGCTAACATTGGGTTGGTACTGAACCTGGCGACTTACGCGCGAATTAACGAATACGGCTTCATCGAGACGCCGTACCGCAAGGTGATTGACGGGCACGTGACGGACGAAGTGGTTTACCTGGACGCTTCACAGGAAGTGAACGAGGTTATTGCTGACGCTGGCGCCAAAATCGATGAAAACGGCAATTTGCAGAGCGCACGCGTGTCGGCCCGCAAGTTTTTGCAGCCGACGCGAGTTGACGCCGCCGAGGTGACTTTGATTGACGCCTCGCACAAGCAGATTCTCGGCTCGACAGCCGGTTTGGTGCCGTTTATCGAGAAAAACCGCGTCGACCGTGCTCTCACCGGCTCGAACATGCAGCGCCAGGCGGTGCCGCTGTTGCAGCCGCAAGCACCGACAGTCGGTACTGGAATTGAGGCGAATATCGCGCGCGATTCGAGCCAATTGGTCGTCGCCGAAGCGGACGGCGAAGTTATTCGCGCCGACGCCGACAGCATCGAGGTTAAATATGCCGACGGCGTCAAAAAATACGATTTGATTCATTTCGCCAAGAGCAACGACGACCGCTGTATCAACCAAAAAGTCCGCGTCGCGCGCGGTCAGCAGGTCGAGAAGGGCGATATTCTAATCGAAGGTATGTCGATCGCCGACGGCGAATTGGCGCTCGGTAAAGATTTGCTCGTGGCGTTCATGCCGTGGGGCGGCTACAACATGGAAGACGCTATCGTCATCAGCCGCCGCTTGGTCGAAGACGATACGCTGACGAGCGTTAACATCAAAGATTACACGGTCGAAGTCCGCGAAACCAAGCTCGGACCGGAAATCGTGACGCGCGATATCCCGAATGTCAGCGAAGACAGCCTGCGCCACTTGGACGAAGAAGGTATCGTTCAGGTCGGTAGCGAAGTCAAGGCTGGCGATGTGCTGGTCGGAAAAATCACGCCAAAGGGCGAGCAGGAGTTGTCGAGCGAGGAGCGTTTGCTGCGCGCTATCTTCGGCGAAAAAGCTAAAGATGTTCGCGACACCTCGCAGCGCATGAATAATGCCGGCGGCGGCAAAGTCGTTGGCGTCAAAGTTTTCACGCGCGAAAACGGGCACGAGCTCAAAGCTGGTGTGCTGATGCAGATTCAGATTTTCGTGGCGCAGCTGCGCAAAATCGGCGTCGGCGACAAAATGGCTGGCCGCCACGGCAACAAGGGTGTGGTGGCGCGCGTGCTGCCGGTCGAGGATATGCCTTATCTGGCAGATGGTACGCCAGTCGATGTGGTGTTGAACCCGCTCGGCGTGCCGAGCCGCATGAACCTCGGCCAGCTGTTCGAGACGCACCTGGGCATGGCAGCGCGAGCGCTCGGTTACAAGGTTGCGACGCCGCCATTTAACGGCGTGTCAAACGAAATCATCGAAAGCGAACTGGAAAAAGCCGGGCTCGCTATAGATGGCAAGAGTCAGTTGTTCGACGGCCGCAGCGGCGAAGCTTTCGAAGAGCGCACCACGGTCGGCGTGATGCACATGATTAAACTGCACCACATGGTTTCCGACAAAATCCACGCTCGTTCGACCGGTCCGTACACCATGGTGACGCAGCAGCCGCTCGGCGGTAAAGCGCAAAACGGCGGTCAGCGCTTCGGTGAGATGGAGGTTTGGGCGCTGGAAGCTTATGGCGCCGCGACGACCCTGCAGGAAATGCTAACCATCAAGTCCGACGATGTTTATGGCCGCGCCAAGGCGTATGAATCGATTATCAAAAACGATGTCATTACCGGACCGAAACTGCCTGAATCGTTCAATGTTTTGGTCAAAGAACTGCAAGGCTTGGGTTTGCGTGTCGATTTGGTGGACGAAAACGAAGAAGTCGACGCCGAACACGTCATCGCGCAGAGCGGTCCGACAAACAAAACCGCTGCCGCAACCGACGATGACGAGGACGAGGAAACTTACCTGGACGAATCCGATGGAATCGGCAACGTCGACGACGGCATGAGTGTGCGCGATATCGGCGATGACGGTCAGATTTCGGAAGTCGATGAAGCTGACGATTTGACAAGCGAAGACGATTCTTACGATACAAACGATAACGAATACGAGGAGGCCTAAGATGGCGCAAGTAGTTTCTGCTACGGGAATCGCTGATTTCGACGCGGTGCGTTTGGCGGTTGCTAGCCCGGAAGATATCCTGAAATGGAGCTATGGCGAAGTACTCAAGCCAGAGACGATTAACTACCGCACGCAAAAGCCAGAGCGCGACGGGTTGTTTTGCGAGCGGATTTTCGGTCCAGTCAAAGATATCAATCCGCACGACAGCAAGCTAAAAGGCGTGCGCAGCCGCGAAGCAGCGGTCGATAAAAACGGCGAACTGGTCACTAAATCAATCGTGCGCCGCGAACGCATGGGGCACATCAGTTTGGCGGCGCCAGTCGCGCACATTTGGTTCATGCGCGGCACGCCGAGCGCGATGAGTTTGCTCACCGGCATCACGGTGCGTAATCTCGAGCGTATCGCTTATTTTGCGACCTATGTGATTTTGAAGGTTGACGAGGAAAAACGCGACCAATTCTTGGCTGATTTGGAAGCGGAGACCGAAGCTGGGAGTCAAGCCATCAAGCTTCGTTACGAACGCGAAGCGGGCGTCGATGGCGCCGACGTGAAGCAGCTCGCCGAAGAACAAACCCGCGAACTGCAAGAGCTAGAAGAGCAGTACAACACGAAAAAATCGCAGCTCGAAAGTTTGGTGCGCCAGGCGTTGATTAACGAAACCGACTACCGCAATCTGCCGGAAGAATACGAAGAATTGGTCGAAGTCGGCATGGGCGGCACGGCGCTCAAAGCGATTTTGGACGAAATCGACCTCGGCGCGCTCATCGCGAAACTGCAAGAAGAAGCCGAAAACGCCAAAGGTCAGCGCGAGAAAAAACTGCTCAAGCGCCTGAAGGTGCTCGAGGGTATGCAGGCTGCCGGCATCAAGCCGTCGAGCTTGTGTATGACAGTTTTGCCGGTGATTCCGCCGGATTTGCGCCCGATGGTGTCGCTCGCGGGCGGACGGTTCGCGACTAGCGACTTGAACGATTTGTACCGCCGCGTCATCAACCGCAACAATCGCCTCAAAAAATTGATTGAGTTGAACGCTCCAGAAGTGATTCAGCGCAACGAAAAGCGCATGCTGCAAGAGGCGGTCGATAGCCTAATCGACAACTCGGCAGCCCGGGGCGGTCGTGCAGTTAACGCTGCAGGCAACCGCCGCCGCCTAAAGAGCCTAAGCGACATGCTAAAAGGTAAGCAAGGTCGCTTCCGCCAAAACTTGCTCGGTAAGCGCGTCGATTACTCCGGCCGCAGCGTGATTGTCGTCGGTCCGAAGCTAAAAATCAACCAATGCGGTTTGCCGAAGCAGATGGCGATTGAGCTGTTTAAGCCGTTTGTGATTAGCTGGCTGATTCAGAACGAATACGCGCACAATATCCGCAGCGCCACGCGTTTGATTGAAGCTGGCGAGGCAGTTGTTTGGGACGCGCTCGACGAAGTTATCAAGGGCAAATACGTTCTACTTAACCGCGCGCCGAGTCTGCACCGATTATCAATCCAGGCTTTCCAGCCGAAGTTGGTCGAAGGCAAGGCGATTCAGTTGCATCCGCTGGTTTGCGCCGGCTTTAATGCCGACTTTGACGGCGACCAGATGGCAGTTCACTTGCCGCTGAGCGACGAAGCACAAGCCGAAGCGCGCGAGCTGATGAGCGCCGTCAACAACCTGCTGAAACCAGCCGACGGCAGCCCGGTGCTTAGTATCAGCCAGGACATCGTGCTCGGTAACTACTACCTGACTTACGAGAAGCCGAGCGTTCAGACTGACAAGCGGGCGGTTTTCGCCAACAGCCGCGATGCCGAGCTGGCTTACGACATGGGCAAACTTCATCTGCAAAGCCCGATTCGCGTGCGCGCCAAAGGCGAGATTCACAATACGACATTAGGTAGAGTCTTCTTCAACGAGATTTTGCCGGAAGATTTCCCGTACAACAACAACGTTCAGACCAAGAAAGAGCTCAAGAAAGTTCTGGCGCAGATTTTCGATAAATACGGCGCCGAGGAAACCGCGCGCACAGCTGACCGCATGAAAGGTTTGGCGTTCCGTTTCGCGACGGTGGCGGCGGTTTCGACGGGCAAGAACGATTACACGCACCTCGAGCAAACCGAAGCGCTAATCGAAGAAGGCGACCAGCGCGCTGCGCAAATCGCCGAGCAATACGACCAAGGTTTGATTACCGAGGACGAGCGCTACAATTTGACGGTGGGCGCATGGCGCAAGGTTGACAATCAAATCACCAAGCTGCTGCAGGACAACTTGCACCAGATGGACACGAGCATTTCGATTATGGTCAACTCGGGGGCGCGCGGCGATATTTCGAACGTGAAGCTGGCGAGCGCGATGATTGGTATCCAAGTCGACGCTTCTAACCGCGAGATTGAGCTGCCGATTCGCTCGTACTACACCAAGGGTCTATCTAGCCTGGAATCGTTCGTCGCGACGCGAGGTTCGCGCAAGGGCTTGATTGACACGGCGCTGAAAACCGCTGACTCCGGTTATCTGACGCGGCGTTTGGTTGACGTGTCGCAAGATGTCTTCACGGTCGAAGACGAAGAGGGCGACGACGAAGGCTACATGATTTACCGCTCCGAAACCGAAGAGACGATGATTAGCTTCGGCAACCGGCTGTACGGTCGATTTACGCGCGACGCGGTGCCGGGTTACGTCGGCGCTAACGAGTTGATTACGCGCGAAATCGCCGACAAAATCGACGCCGACGAAAACATCACCGAGGTTAAAATTCAGTCTATCCTGTCAACTAACAATCTGGAGGGCATTCCGCGCCGCAGCTACGGTATCGACATGGCGACTAACGAATTGGTCGGGTCGGCTCAGCCGGTCGGTGTGATTGCCGCGCAGTCGGTCGGCGAGCCCGGCACGCAGTTGACGCTTCGTACCTTCCACAACTCTGGCGTGGCGGGAAGCGACATCACCCAGGGTCTGCCGCGCGTCGAAGAGCTGTTTGAAGCGCGCAATCCAAAGGGTCAAGCTTACGTCACCGAAGTAGCTGGTACGGTTGATATCTGGGAAGACGGCAAGAAGTACGTCGTGCAGGTGGCGCCAGAAGCCGACCGCGTCGAGCGTTTGCCGCTTGAGGGCCGCAAGCCGCTGCTCAAAGATGGCTCTACGGTTAAATCGAGCGATGTGCTAGCCGAAAATCTTGATGGCACGCAGCCGCTGTTTGCGCCGTTTGACGGCGTGGTCGAAACAGCCGAAGATACGCTCGTCATCGCGGCTAACGCCAGCTCGCCGGTGCGCTACGAAATTCCAGGCTCTATGCAGCTGGTTGTTTCGGCGGGCGACCATGTCGAGCCGGGCGACCGCTTGACGATTGGTTCGCTCAATTTGCACGATTTGATGCGCCTGAAAGGCACGGAGGCGACTCAGCGCTACATCATCAACGAGGTGCTGCGCATCTACGCCGCCCAGGGGCAAGACGTGGCAGACAAGCACCTGGAGATTATCGTTCGCCAGATGTTTAGCCGCGTACAAATCGAAGACCCGGGCGACAGCGAGTTTGTGATGGGCGATATTGTCAGCAAGGCGCGCGTGGTGCGCACCAACAAAGAATTGGCAGCTGCCGGCAAAGCGCCTGCGCAGTACGCTCAGATGCTTCTCGGTATCACCAAGGTGTCGATTTGGAGCGATTCGTGGTTGTCGGCGGCTTCGTTCCAGGACACAACGCGCGTGCTCATCAACGCGGCGACGAGCGGTCGGGCAGACCATCTCCACGGCTTGAAGGAAAACGTCATCATCGGTCGCAAGATACCGGTCGGTACAGGCGCGGTGGCGCTCGATGAAGGCGAGGACGATTCGCCAGCTGACGACTACGCCGAAGCAGTCGCAGCCGACGAAGAAGCGCCGGAAATCTCCGCCGATGTCGATTTAGAATCGTAAATCGCAAGAAAAATCGGCAAGCAAACAACCTCTTTCTACAGCGGAAGAGGTTGTTTTGTTTTGGCAGGTTTTGACGGAGTATAGTAATGGGGAGTTCAGATGCGCCTGGAATGCAGCCCGAAAAAATCCGCCGCTACTCGCGTTTGCCGCTATATTTCACCGTTTCGATTGCACCAGTCGAGCGGCGGCGGCACGGCTGGTCGGCGTAGGCGCGCCGTACATTTTGCCCCTCGAAGTTTTCACACTCGACATAAACGCCGCTGTTGCGGTCGCGGAAATAGCGCCACAAGCCGTCGGGCATGCGATAGAACATACCGAGGTTGTCGGTGGTGGTCATGCGCTGGTTGGTTACCAACGCGACCGGAATTTCGACTAATTTGTAGCCGTTTATCGCGCCGTCTTTTTCGGCTGGCTTGCCGATAAAACCGTAAACACCCGCCGTCGAAGTCACCGCACTGTAGGCTTTGGCGAGCGGCTGCTGAGCCTCGGCGTAGGGTTTGTAGGCGGAGACATCCAGGCAGCGCAGCTCCGTCCAGTCGCCCTTGGTGCTGCGCTCCGCTGGATCGACGCTCAGCTGGCAAACCACGTCGTCGCGCGTGAAATCTGCCAAATATGCCGTATTTTCACCGCCTTCGGAGAAGACTTTTTTGGTAAATTTATCGTAATCCAAACTCTTTTCGATGGACTCGCGCTGCTGCTGGCTGGTTTCGCCCGGCACGTAGCCAGCCAAACTCTGCAGAATGTCAACCTCGGGAATAACGGTGTAAAAATTCATGCCTTTTACCTTGACAGGCACAGTCAATTGTGATTTAGCTTTTTCTTGACCTTTGAAATAAACTGCAGTATTTTCAATCGTTTGCTGCGCGGTCAAAGCTTCAGTTTTGACGACTTCGTCCTTTTTTTCGCTCGTTTCGAGTCGCTTCGTCGAAGATTGCGCGAACAGAATCACCACCGCGATAACTCCGATGGCAGCTGCCAACAAAAGTCCGCCAATCAAAAACGCTTTTAGCGCATGAAACGAGTGCACGCCTTTCTGGTTGGCGGCTGGCTGGGCGTATTTGCCGTTTGAAAGCGGCTGCAGGGGCGAATTTGCGCCGAACTGGGCAACGTACCCAGGATGCCCAGCATTTTCGATGTCATTGTCGTTTAAATTTCTCTGCGGATTCATACTTATGATTATACTACATGCGCTAATGTTTTTCGCTGGGCGGACGGTGTTTTTTTGTGCGCTTTTAGCGTTTCTTGTTTGTTTGCTATGTTTGCTTCATGAAGTGTATGTAAAAGTGGTCTCACTAAACTCAAAGGGCAAGGTTTTAGAGCGTGCTATAATGGAATTATGAACGACGAAACGGCGCAAAAAATCTTCGGCATTCTTGCGAAAATGCAAGAAGAGAATAGCCGCAGGTTTGACAAGATAGATAAACGGCTAGACGGCATAGATTTACGGTTTGAAGAGATAGACAAGCGCCTCGACGCGGTGGATAAGCGCTTAGACGAAATAGACGTGCGGCTAGATAGGGTGGATATACGGTTTAACGAGATAGATAAACGCCTCGACGGAATGGACGTGCGACTGGATAAAATGGATGCACGGCTGGATAAAGTGGATATACGGCTAGACGGAATGGACATGCAAATAAAGAAAGCGCATGAGCGTCTAGACGAAATGGATGAGAAATTCAGCAGAAAATTTGATGGCGTTTACAACCTTCTCGACCGCCAAACCGATATGCTCGACATCGACGAAGTCGAACGCTTGTCGCTGACTAAGCAAGTCGACCGCCACGATGACTGGATTGAGCGAGCCGCGCCCAAGGTTGGCGTTAAATACGCTGCAAAAGGTTAATCTACACTTGAACATGAAATTCTACAACACCCTCACCCGCCAAAAAGATGAACTGAAGCCGCTTGAGGACGGGCGGGTTAAGCTTTACACTTGTGGTTTGACCGTGTATAGTCAGCCGCATATCGGCAATTGGGTGGCTTATATTTATTGGGACACGCTGGTGTGCCTGTTAAACTCGCAGAATCTGGAGGTGATTCACACCCAAAATATCACTGATGTCGGGCATTTGACTAGCGACGATGACGGCGGCGAGGACAAGATGGAGAAGGGCGCCCGGGCGGAGGGCAAGACGGCTTGGGATGTGGCTGAAAAGTATATGAAAATTGCCGAGCATGAGGCATATGAACTACTTGGTTTGAGCCGACCGACACACTTAGTGCGGGCGACCGACTACATCCAGCAGCAGATTGATTTTGCCCGTGGGCTGGAAGCCAAGGGCTTTACCTACATCATCGAGGGTGATGGGCTGTATTTTGATACTTCGCGCCTCAGCGACTACGGCAAGCTGGCTCGGCTTGATATCGAAGGTTTGGAGGCCGGCGCGCGCGTTAGCGTTGAGGGCAAGCGCAATATCACTGATTTTGCTATCTGGAAGTTTTCACCGCGTGACGCCAAGCGCGATATGGAGTGGGACAGTCCGTGGGGCAAGGGATTTCCGGGCTGGCATCTGGAATGTTCGGTCATCGCGCGCGAAACTTTGGGTGATCAGATCGACATTCACACCGGCGGCATCGACCACATCCCGGTGCATCACACCAACGAAATTGCCCAGACTGAGAGCTTGACCGGCAAGCAATTCGCCCAAATTTGGCTGCACAATAATCACATCAAAGTCGATGGCCGCAAGATGAGTAAAAGCTTGGGTAATATCATTACGCTGGAGGATATCATCGCGCGCGGGTTTAGCCCGATGGCATTCAAACTGGCGATTCTATCCAAACATTACCGCACCGAAGGTAATTTTACGTGGGAAATTTTGGAGGCGGCGGCGAATCGTCTGAAGCATTGGCAAGATTACGCTGCGCTGCGCCACCAAACGCACGACACACTGGACGATGACGACGACAAAGACGACGCTTCGGGTGCGCTGTGGGCGGCTAAGCAAGCGATTATCGAGAAGCTGACCGATGATTTAGATACGCCGGGCGCGCTGGCGGTGATCGACGAAAGCTTCAACCGCCTGGAAAACACGCCGCTGGCGCGCATCCACCGCCGGTCGCTGGTGCAGCTGATCGACACCATTGACGCGCTGCTGGGACTGCAGCTGGCTAATTCTACGCCCGATATTTCTGACGAAGCTAAGCGGCGAATTCTAGAGCGCCGCCAAGCCCGCGCCGACAAAGACTGGACACGCTCGGACGAACTCCGCGACGAGCTAAAAGAGCAGGGAATTTCGGTGCGCGACACGCCGAGCGGGCAGATTTGGATGTACAGCGCACAGTAATTTTCGTAGAATCCACCCCTGTTACAGCAAATTGCGTAAAAACGCGGGCTTTTCCTTTTATGCTAGAATGCAGCAGTCCAAGCCCGGAAGTCCGCGCAAACTCTACTCTAGATCTCAACATCCTTCTAAGCCGAATACATCTTATAAATTGCAAGGCGGCGAACTGCGCAAACCCTGGAATCCAGCGCCGCCCTAAGCCTCCGCAGCCTCCTTGACTTTTTTGACCAGTTTTTTGAGCGATGGTTTTTTGCTTTCTTCGCGCTTGATTTTCGCGCGTTCCAGGTAGTCGTCCAGGAAGACCTTGGTGGTGCCGGCTATCGGAATCGCAATCACGCCGCCCGCGACGCCCGCCACATACAAACCGACTGTCACCGCCACCAAAACCATCAGCGCCGACAGTTCGACCTTTTTCGATTGAATCGCTGGCGATATGAAATTATTCTCAATCTGCTGGTAGACGATGAAGAACACCGCGTAGGCGATACCCGCCGGGATATTATTAAACGCCAGCAGCAGCGTCACCAGCACGCCGGCAATCGTCGCGCCGAACATAGGAATTAGCGACAAAACAAACACAATCAAAATCGACGGCATCGTCAAAGACGCGTCGATAGCCGGCGCGAAAAAGCTAATTCCAAACACAAACGCGCCTGCCACCAGCGACCCGATGCCAGATACCGTCAGCTGCCCGGCGATGTATCCCGTGATAACATTGTAAACGCGGTCGGTAAGTTTTTTGTGGTGCTCCATGCGCTCGTGGTCGTTATACAAACCCCAAATGCGCCGCATCCAACCCGGACCTTCCAGCAGCATCAGGAACGCCAGCACAATCACCAAAAACAGCGAAGTTAGGAACGACGCGAACGAACCGACGCCGCCGATGACGCCGCTGCTAAATTCCGTCGCCCAGCGCGACGCCTGCGCTTTGGCGGAATCCAGCACCGAATCTACCTGCTCGCGCAAACCATGCTCTTCAACAAATTTATCTACGCCGTGCCACTGCGTGCTGGCATGGTCGATTAGGCTCGGTAGCGATTCGGCAAATTTCGCCGTCTGCTGCACAATCGGCGGCACCACGAACCACACCACGCAAAACAAAAACGTAATCAACAAAACGAAAGCCAGCGCCGTGCCGCCTAGCCGGCTTTTGCCGGGAATAAGCTTCGCCAGCCGCGCCACCGGACGATTTAGCGCCAGCGCCAAAAACAGCGCCGTTCCCAAAATCACCAAACCCGTCCGCGCTGAGTAAATCGTGAATCCCGCCAAACCAAAGCCAATCACCACCAGCCAAAAGCGGACAAATGTTTTTGTATCAATTTCAATTTTCACCTTCATATTTATTAGTATAGCGCAATAATTCAGATTACGCACCTGGTCTTGTATAATATGCTTATGGCTTATTACACCAAATCAATCAAACAGACACTCACCGAACTGCAAACCACCAGCGGCGGATTGTCGGCTATCGAGTCGAAGCAGCGGCTGCAGCATTACGGGCTAAATTCGATTAAACTCCGCACCGAACCGCTCTGGCGCAAGCTGTTAGAGCCGTTTTTGTCGGTATTTATGGCGGTGCTGCTGGTAGCAATCGCAATTAGTTTGTGGCACGAATCGTATTTCGATGCGGCGATTATCGGCGCTATTATGATTATCAACGCGCTGATTTACTACGTGCAGCGTTTTTCAGCCGAGCGGATTTTGCGGTCGCTGCAAGAGCGTTCGCCCGTGAAAGTCGAAGTGCTGCGCAAAGGCAAAAGCGCCACGATTGATGCGGAAAAATTAGTGCCGGGCGACGTCATCGTCCTGGACGAAGGCGATAAAATCCCAGCCGACGCGCGCCTAATTGAAGTGCGTTCGTTCCGCGTCGACGAATCGCAGCTAACCGGCGAGTCGCTGCCGATTTCCAAACAAGCCGAACCGCTCGACGCCGACCGGCAAATTTACGAGCAATCAAACATGGTTTTCCAGGGTTCGTTTGTGATTGGCGGCGAAGCCCGCGCCGTCGTCGTGGCGACCGGCAACGACACCGAGTTCGGTCGGCTCAGCGACCTGTCGGCGACCAGCGAAGAAGTCAATCCGGTGCAAAAGAAAATTGATAAATTAATCACCCAAATCGTCGTCGCAGTCACCGTTATCGCGCTGCTGGCGCTAGGTTTGGCGCTGTGGCGCGGCATCGCATGGGACGAAGCGCTGCGGTTCGTCATCGCGCTTAGCGTTAGTGCTGTGCCAGAGGACTTGCCGATTGCGATTTCTATCATTTTGGTGCTCGCGATGCAGCGCATGGCGCGGCGCAAAGCCTTGGTGCGCACGATGAGTTCGATTGAGTCAATCGGCGCTATCACCACTATCGCTACCGACAAAACCGGCACGCTCACGCACAACAAATTGTCGGTACAGGGATTGTGGCACCCGCGCCATAATCGCAAGCGCACGATGCAAACGCTGGCGGATTCAATCGTGGCGCGTACCGGGCATAATGTCGCCGACCCGCTGGATACCGCTTTTCGCGCTTTTATCGCCAAAAATCTGCCGTCGCATACCGGCAAACCGATGCGGTCGTATCAGTTTGAGCACGCCCTCGCGATGAGCGGCGCGCTGCATCATCACGGCGCGCAGTATTCTTTGGCGCTAAAAGGTGCGCCCGAGCAGCTGATTGAACGCTGCAGCCTGACCGAAGGCGAGCGCGAGCAAGCTATCGCCGAGCTGCACCGCCTGACCAGCCTCGGTTTTCGCGTCATCGCGCTGGGACACGCGACATTGAAAGAGTCGCTTGAGTCGCTCGAAACTTTGCCGCCGCGCCAACCGATTACTTTTGACGGCTTCGTGGCGGTTGCCGATACGCTGCGCACCGAAGCTAAAGACGCCATCGCCACCGCGCAAGCTGCCGGCATCACCGTGCGCATGATTACCGGCGACCATTTCGAGACTACTTACCATATCGGCAAAGAACTCGGTCTCGTCACGCGCCGCAATCAAGTGTTCGACAGCCGGCAAATGAGTACGATGTCCGACGAAGATTTGGCGAAACGGCTCGAAACTGTGAACGTTTGCGCCCGCGTTTTGCCGGAGCATAAGCATCGTATCCTCGAAATCCTCAAGCAAAACAACATCACCGCCATGACCGGCGACGGCGTCAATGACATTCCGGCGCTGACGAATGCGCACGTCGGCGTGGCGATGGGGTCGGGCGCGCAAATCGCCAAAGACGCCGGCGACATCATTTTGCTCGACGACAACTTCCAGTCGATTGTTTCGGCGATTCACGAAGGACGCACGGTTTACGCCAACATCAAGCGCATGGTGACTTATCTGCTATCGACGAACCTCGGCGAAGTTATCGTGTCGCTCGGTTCGCTAGTCGCCGGTTTGCCGCTGCCGCTCGCGCCGGTTCAAATTCTCTGGATTAACCTGGTTACCGATAGTGCGATGGTAATTCCAATCGGCATGGAGCCGGGCGAAGCACGCAATATGAAGCAGCCGCCAAAATCCGCCGACGCGCCGCTGCTCAGTAAATTTATCGTTTCGCGCATCATCATCACGGCGATGCTGATGGCGGCGCTCACACTCGCGCTTTACATCTATTTCGACGTGCGCTACGGCGACGACTACGCGCGCACCATCGCTTTTTGCGCGCTGACGACCGTGCAGTGGGCTGGCGCGCTCGAAGCGCGCAGCGACTACGAATCGTTGTTCAAGCGGCTCAAAAAACCAAACGTACCATTCATCATCGGACTCACGATTGCGATACTTTTGCAGCTAGTCGCGATGTTCACGCCGTTTGGCGAATTCTTGCACGTCACTGCCATCAAAATGCACGACTTTATCGGCGTGACTTTGCTCGCCTTTATTTTGCCGATTATCGTCATCGAAATCCACAAGTGGGTCGGGCGCAGGTTTTTCGGCAAACGCCCAGACCCCGCGCCGCAGCCGCCTAAACGCGCCAAAGCCAGCCAAATCTAAATCCAAATAGCCAGCACGCCCCGGCGGCGATAGGCAGGCAAAACGAATTATTTCTGCCGCTTGTCGTGATTTAAGAGCAGATGAATATCAGCCAAATCCGTACGCCGCGCCAGCGTGCGCTTAGCTTCGATCAAGCGCTCCAGCGAAACCGCCGGTAAGCCCTCGATTTTGCGCGAATCGCGCTGCAGCGAGGCGAGGGAACTGCCCATCCAACTTTTCATCAGCGTGTATTGCTCGTGCACCAAAATCCGCTTGCCGCCCGTCAAAGCAACTTCGCGCCAATGCCGTTTACGCGCGAAATGGTCGTACACATCGCGCGACACAACCAAATCGACATTGTGCGTATCGCGCAAATGCAGCAGCCCCAAAACCGCGCCGCCCACCACCACGTACGAATCGCTGGCAATCCGCAGCTCTTTTATCATTTCAAGCGCCGACGCCTGCCTCTCGTGCGACAGCGCCGCCGACAAAGTCGTATAAATATTGCGCGCGCCGACGATATCCGTCATGCCGTAAATATCAAACTGCGCCCGCAAGCTCGGCGACACATGTGCGAAAGCAATCGCCGCGCCGTCCTCGCTCAGCTCGCGGTACAGCCGCTTGAGCGTCTCGACCGCCGTGTAATCGATGTCGTCAATCGCGCCGGCATCAATCACAACATACGAAACCGGATGTTTGGCGCGCTCAATCGCCCGGCGCAAACGCGCCACGAAATAATTCACATTTTCGAAAAACAACGACTCGCCAAACGCATAAACCAGCGTATCCTTGCGCATTTGCTGCCGCGCCTTGCCGCTCAAACGGTCCGCCGCCCACTCAGACAACTCGCCGTCGCGCAGCAGCACCGCGTCGTCAGGGTGATACTGCCGGCGCAAACGCTCCATCAGCGAGACCGCCACTGCCAAAAGAATACCCAGCTGCACACCGAAAAGCACCGTACAAACCGCCGCCGTCATCGCCACGATAAATTCTTCGTGCCGCACCGACCACAGATAATGCAACTCGCGAAAACGAATCAAGCGCAGCCCCAGCGTACAAACCACCGCCGCTAGCGCCGCCGCCGGCAAAAACCGCAGCAAGTCGCCGCCCAGCGCCAGCGCTGCAATCAACAGCCCGCCCGTGATGACATTGCTCAGCTGCGACCGCATGCCAACCGTATCCGCCAGCTGGCTGCGCGCCGGCGAAGCATTCACTGTAAAGCCATGCAGCAGCGCCGAAACAATATTCGCCACGCCGAGCGCCGCCGTGTCGTGGTTGGTGGCAATTTTGTCATCATGCTCGCTGGCAATCGACCGCGCCGTCACCGAACTTTGCACCAGCACGACCAGTACCAGCGACAGCACCGTCGGCATAATCGCGCCCAGCATTTCAATCGAAAACTCCGGAAACACCGGCGAAGGCGCGCCGCTCGGCAAACTGCCCAAAAATTCCACGCCGTACGCCCCGACATTAAATACCATCGAAAATCCAACCGCCGCCAGCAGCCCAATCAGCTCGCCCGGAAAACGTGAATTCCGCAAAAACAGCACGATACTCAGCACCAGCAGCGATAGCGTCGCCGTCATACCGTTGACATTTCCGAGCTGCGCCATGATCGCCTCGATATGATTCCACGCGCCGCCCGACGCCTTGAGTCCGAGCAGCGCCGGCAACTGCGTGACAAACAGCTGCACGCCGACGCCCGCCAAAAAACCAATCATCACCGGCCTAGACACCAAATCCGCCAAAAAACCAAATTTACAAACCCCCAAAACGAGTAAAATCACGCCAGCCAGCAGTGTCATAGCCGCAACGACATTGACATATTCCGCCGTGCCGGGGCGCGCCACCAGCACCGCTCCCGACGCCAGCAGTATCGCCGTCGCCGAGTCCGCTCCGACCACCAGCCGCCGCGAATAACCGAGCAAACCAAACACCAGCGCGCCGATAATCGACGTATACAAACCCGTCACCGGCGGCAGCCCGACAATCACCGAAAATGCCAGCGCATTGGACACGCTGACCAGCGCCACCATCAAGCCGGACAATATATCATGTTTGAGATATTGCCGCTTATAGCGCAGCACGCTCGGCAGAGAAATTTTCCGCATACCTCTTATAGTAATGGTATTTTGGAGCGGCGTCAATCGCCGAAAATCAGCAAAAATTTGGCGCACTGCCGCCCAAATGTTATACAATAATTATCGAGCAAAACATCATGCAAAATTCCGCAAAAACCAACTCAGCTCTGCCGCCGCAGCTACATAGCGCGCTAGTTCGCAATCCCCACATCTCCGAGCTGCACCTTTTCGGCTCGCGTGCAACGGGGAAGAGCGATGGATTTTCCGACATCGATTTGACCGCCACCTCGCTGCACCCAGCCGCCGCCGAAGCCTATACTCGCAAAAGCCTGGCAAATAAATTCGGCTTGAGTGCGGTCTACACGATTACAAGTAACGAGCACGAAATCGCCCGCACGTTTTGCCTGAGCGGCATGAGTCCGTTTCACAAAATTGACATCGGGTTTTCACTGCCCGGTAAAACCAATTTCTTTCCAGATTCGCAGCTGATTTTTAGCAACGACAACGTTCACGTGCCGCACAAATCAAGCAAAAAATGGACGGAGCCGCGCGCCGAACACGACTATTTCGACGTGATGATGGGTTCGCTGCGCTACATCAAGCACCGCCGTCGCGGTGAAAACTGGCAAGCGTACAAATGCTACCGCGGCTTTATTGAGCAGCTGGCAAAGGCGCGCGCGGCGGATTCGTCACAAAACGTCTATAAAACACTGGACTCGCAAAATAACGACGAAATTTTAGCACTATTTTTCACCGGCGACATCCACGAAAAAGAGCGAAAATACTACGAATTTATCAAAAATCTAGCCGAAAGCGAGCGGCTTTTGCCGGAATTTAGCGCCAACATCTTGCAAATTTGGGACGATTACATCGGTCGATGCTAAAATAACTACATGAAAACTGTTTATGTCGTCAGCGGCGCCAATGGTTTTTTAGGGTCGCACATCGCCGGGCAACTCCTGCAGCAAAAGCAAAAAGTCGTCGGACTTATCCATAAAAGCAACAAGTGGTCGGAAATTAACCAAAACGAGCCAAACCTAACACTCGAACAAGTCGACATCACCGATTTTAACCAATTAGATTCGGTCATGGCAGGCATAGCTCGGCGAGCAAAAAGCATTATTTTCATACACTGCGCCGGCGTAGTTTCGATTGACGATCGCGCCAACCCCTTGGTCGAAAAGGTAAATGTCGGCGGCAGCCAAAACGTTATCAAAGCTTGCCAAAAACACCGCGTGCAGCGCCTGGTTTACATCAGCTCGGTTCACGCCATAGCCGAAAAACCGCATGTCGAGTCTATCGGCGAAACGAACGAATTTAACCCGAATTTGGTCGTCGGCACTTACGCCAAAACCAAGGCAGAAGCCACGAAAAATATGATTTTGGCGCGAAAAGACGGTTTGGACGTGGTGATTATTCACCCCAGCGGCATCATCGGTCCGGGCGATTATAGCAACAGCCACCTAAAACAAGTGCTGTTAGATTACATCAACCGCAGGCTGCCAGCCATCGTAGAAGGCGGCTACGATTTCGTGGACGTCCGCGACGTAGCTAGCGCCAGCATTAGCGCCGCTCAAAAAATTGCAGCCAAAAATCAAAACTATATCATCAGCAATCGGTATTTTACGATTGAGCGGCTTCTCGAGCTGATTGGTGAAATTGAGCCGAATTACCGGCGCAAAATTAGAAAAATTAACTTTAGGCTGGCGTATTTTCTCGCTGGACTATTCGGCATTTACTCTGCGCTGCGCAAAAAGCCGGCGACTTTCACGCGCTACGCGCTCTATACTCTGCACAGCAACGCCAACTTTAGCCACGCCAAAGCCAGCCAAGAACTCGGCTACCAACCGCGGCAAATCAAAGAAACGCTAGCAGACACCATCGATTGGTATAGGGCGCAAAAATTGATTTGATTTGATTCGGTGGTTTCGAGGTTTGAGCTAAAAACCAAACCCAGGCTAGGCGAGATCACAAACTCGGCAAAAGCCGAGTTCGGCATCCTGTCATGCAAATGAACTATCTCGTAGCTCGCGCCTTAATCGAAAAGTCGTCATCAATCTTGAGAACCAGAGCGATAAGAAGCCTCAACACCATAATATACGTTTTATAGTGCATATTCTTGTCTACTTTGTCATCCCTAGACATAGCACCGTGCATATAGATATTTCGAAGGTCGTGTCCATTACTGAATTTTTTTTGGTTTAGATAGTAACTAAAATAATCTGCCTCCGGCTTAGTTAGGAGCGATCCTTCTTTAAGCAACCAACCCTTACTGATCATAGAATCTATCTCAGCCTTGCCTTCAGTAGAGTAATGGTGATAGCTTAGCGCTTCCGACTGGAACAGATTTTTTAGTATCAGTACCTGTCGCTTACTTTGAAATACTAAACGCCTAGATGTCTTTTTGAGGATTCCCCATTTGATGAGCTTATCCAGAGATTGCTTTTGGTAATCATGAAACTCACAATATTTAATTTCATAATTAGTGAGCAGGCTTACGAAATCTTTATCCGTAAGAGTGTCGTTTATATAGGTCAATCCTGATTGGTCAGAAAAGAGATAGTGAATTATCTCAAATATCTCAGGATTTTCTGTCATATAGACATATTTATCGGATAGCTGGCTAGGAATTTCATCATAAGCAGGGGATTTAGAGGTGATTTTTAGAAGCTCTTGATCTATTGCGCCATTTTCTACATATAGCTTGAATTGTTTTGCAATACTATCCATCTCACTAAAAATATGCTTACATCGCTCGAGGTATGTAGCGTCTGCGCTCGATGCCGCGTAGCTAAAGCCGTCCGCGCTAAAGGTGTCTTTCAGATACTCGTTAAAATACCAAGCAATCACATTCTCAAGTTCCTTGCCTTCTGACCGCAAAAAGTTTTCATACATCATCGTTTGCGTAAACGTGCTTTGGTCTATGAATTGAAAATAAACACCTTCGCGATACTCATCGCAACCCGTGACTTTCATAAAACGCTCCACAATTCCTAATTGCGACGAATATGACGGCAGGGTGAGTAGCATATGCTTGTTTACAATCGGAAAAATGTGTATAAAATTACTTAGCACCGATGGATTATCCGAGTGTTGTTTTAGCCAATTTTTGCTATATGTGAATTTAGTAGTTTGATTATCTTGCGATATATCGACAGCTTCTTTTTGAGAGTCAGATATGGTTACTTCGGCGGCAAATAATAAATCACCCTCACTATCTTTAAAAAAGTTATCATTCCACTCAGTGTGTTTTTGTTTTGCGAGTAATTTTATCTTATCGTCAATACCTACACTTGGAATCGGTCTCGCTTGCGCAACTAGCTGCACATAGTTTGGGTTTGCGCTCGCGCTATTTATATATCTTTTTAATATATCGTGCACGTCCTCTTTTGCAAGACTCTGAGGTAGGTTAATATCTCGACGTTCACTTTTTTCAAAATACTTTTGGACAACATACTCGGCATTCTCTACGTCCGCTAGAATTAGAGTCCGTACATCCTGATCATACTGCGTTACGAGTTCTTTACTGGCGAGCATGCTCCATATGGCAACTTTCGAGGAGTTTAACGCCCGCATCATTTTTCCTGGGCTCACTTTTTCATATACTTTATATTTAGCCAGAAGCATTATCAGATCGTTATGATAGGCAAAACCGACATCTTGAATCATCTCCAAGACAGTTTCTTCCGTAACTGCATTAAAGAAGGACGATATTATCTTAAGTATCGCGGGCTTAAGGTTGATGAATCTCTCTAATTTTTCACGTTCAAGATCTCCTGGTAGAAATAGATTATCTATGTATAGATAAACATTGTATAGCTCCAAGATGTCATTAACATCATATCCTGTTTTGGTTTCGTCAAAGCTTTCGAGTAGCTCTACGACTGCCTTTAAGTAGCCCACAGTTGCCAGGTCTCTAGTGCCATGATATTTAATTCCTCTACCTTTCAGCTCTCTGTTGTCATATTGCGAATACTTGCTGTAAAGCGCATCGATTTTAGCCAATAGGGCTTTACGAGTCGGAGTTGATTTGCCGTTTAGCCAATTACTGAGAGTTACCAGAGAAACCCCAATCTTATCAGCAAGCGACTGTTGCGAAAGACCGCTTATATCAATGATTTCTTGCAGTTTCTTTTTGTAATCCATACATCTAGTATAGACAACTTTATAAAGTTAATCAAGACTTTATTAAAGTTTTACTTTCCAGAGTTAAACTTTACGAGTTTTTCCCAGTCTATAAATCCATCCTGGCAAAATTCATTAAGCATCTGCTGGGTCATCTCATTCACTTTTTTAGCATACTTCTCCTCAAATTGTTCATCTTTCTCTTTAACTTTCTGTCCAAGAGGTCTAATTATCTCAACATAAAGATTCTCGTCGCCTGATATAAATTCCCAATAGCGCTGTCCGCATAGCTTTAAGTATTCGCCTTTATCTGGAGCGCCATCTTTACCATAGCAACATCCATTGACGGCAATAACGTTTTGCCTTTGACTATTCGTACCGAGTATACGCTTAGCTGTCCTAAAATTAGCTTTCATCTTACTTATCTGACTACTGTTTCCCCAATTTGGACCGCTTTTAATCGAGACTAGATAATGATTGCCGTCTTTCTCAAACTCCATATCAATACCTTCGGCTGCTGATTTACGCCCGCCATAGACTAAACCGCACACATGAATCGACAACTGTTCGAGATACGTACCAAATATAGTTTCTTCGCGCGACGATAAGTATGCATCAAGAATCTGCCGCACGAGCTGTTCGGCAGTCTGAATATTTTTCGTTTTGAATAAATATGGATTTTTACGCCGCAACACTGATATCAGATGAATTTCGTCAAGCTTGTCAAAGCGGTCTTTGTAAAATGGCTCAACTAAATTTTTAACAATAAATACCGATAGTGTTTCATAATCTAATCGAGAGTTGTCTGTCATCGACTTTTTCAATCCTTTCCTTTGCGTAATCAATATATTCTTGCATTAAATCTATGCCAATACTATTTCGCCGCAGTCGCTTCGCGACAACACACGTTGTACCTGACCCTACAAATGGATCGAGAACCAGGTCGCCCTCCTTTGTGAACAACTTAATAAACCACTCGGGTAGACTCTCTGGAAATACGGCGCTATGACCCTTGTTTCCAGATTCTGGCGCGAGATGAAGGACATTGCTGGGATACACCATGTCACGACCAATCCAGTTAGAAATGTTTTTACCAAAACCACTACCTACTTTTGAATTATCACGCCGTTTATCAGTCTCGCTAAGATTCTTTAGGCGAGTTTTACTCCAGTCGCCAACAGGCACCATCACGGCATCTTGATACATGGCAAATTTCCTGTCTAGATTGAACTGCAACAACCTCTCCCAGCTGTCACGGAATCTATTCGGCCACTTTCCAGGATGGCTATTCTTTTTGTGCCAGATAAACTCTTCTGTCCAAAGCCACCCTTGTGCTCGCAAAGCCTGTATAAGCTCTATGACATACGTATGACGCTCGCCGTTAGCAACGCGCTCTTTGATATTAAGGATGAATGTGCCATCATCTTTTAGAACGCGCTTTAATTCTGCTGCAATCGGCATAAACCATTCTATGTATTCATCAGGCTTAACACCTCCATAAGTGCTTGCACGTTGGTCAGCGTACGGAGGAGAGGTTACTACAAGGTTTACGGAATTAGACTCAAGCTCTTTTAGTTTCTCAAGACAATCGCCGAGAACAAGAGTTGCATATATTTCCTGACTATCATTCACCTGAGCAGTTCCTTAATTTTATGTTTGAAGCCATTATCGTTTATTATTGAGTTTTAACCCTCTTCACTTATACTATCAGAGAATTTACATTTTTGTAAGTTAAACAGCACTAACTCCAAAGCGCGCAGAGCAAAATTTTGCGCTATACTATACCCATGCAGACACCAACCTCGAAACCACGAATTTTAATTTACGGCGATTCAAATGTCTGGGGCGAAAATTTCAGCGGCGCCCGAATCAAATATAGCGGTCGCTGGGTCAATAGATTATCGCGGGCTATGCGCAAAAAAGCGCGCGTCGTCGCCGACGGCGTAACTGGTCGCGTGGCTGGAGATTTTCGTGCTGACAAACCTCAGAAAAACAGCAAAGCCACCTTTGCGCCAGTATTGCAGCGCACTAGTCCCGACATAATAATTATCGCGCTTGGCACGAATGATTTGCAGCAGCGCTTCAATAGGTCGGCTACAAACATCATCGACGATTTGCTATTTTACAAAAAAACCGCGAAAAAAGCGCACGTCATCTACCTGCTGCCGCCGCCGTTCGACACCGGCGAGCAGTCCGGTCCGGAATTTACCGAGCAATCAGAGCGTGTCCGCCAGGAATTATTGCAAGCTAGCGATAAGCTCAGCGATTGCATCGAGCTGCCGCACCTGCCGCTGTCCGACGGGCTGCATTTTTCTTTGCGAGGTCATCGAATAGTTTCGAGTATTGTTAAAAATGTGTTAGAGTCATATTTATGAAGGTCAAAAAACCTCTCTTAGAGACAATCGGGCGAGAGATGGATATTTCTGTGAGCGGAGTTGAAAATTATGACCCAGACGCTCCAACCCTGCTTGTCGCTAATCACGCTTGTTTGCGCGATGTTTTCGCTATTCCTGCGGCTTTGCCAGAGGCGTGTAAGGTGGTGCTTAGCGCGCGTTTAGCTTATAAAAATAGCACGCCCGAAACCGCCAAACGCCGCACTATGATTGAAGACGCGTTAAGTGCTATTCCGCTTGAGATACACGGCGGCAAAGAACGGCTGCAAATAGGGCTAGAAATGGCAAAACAAGCCCTCAATGATGGTTGGACGACGCTGATTTTTCCTGAGGGCGCTTACACCGGTGAAGCTCAAGTTACGAAAGGACGAACTGGCGCATCGCGAATTTTATTTAGCACGAGGGAAGCCGGGGAAGTTCGTCTGCTGCCCGTTGGCATCACCTATGATCCTTGGCCAATTGATTTAGACGCTTATTTGCCGCAACCCGAGGAAATTAGTGTTGTAATTGGCGAACCGATTAACTATGAAGCAGCCTTGGCTGATTACAAAAACGCCAGCGACCGAGAGGCGGCGCGACAAGCATTGCGAGCACCGATTGACATGGCGATGCGCGCCATCGCTGATAGCACCGGCCTGCCATACATTGACGAAGCGATAAAACTGCGCCCGCGAACAACCATAATTCTAGAGAGCGGCGAAGAAGTCGCACTGTAATTTTGCCTGAATAATCTACAGCTTTAGCAAAAAAATAAAAAGTCGCCATTTTTGAGAAATATATCTTTGCGAGATAGATAGTCTTCTGAGTCAACCAGTTTCCCGTTCGTCTCTATCAGCCACAGTAGTATAGCAGAGTATATTTATGCAAAAGAATTCAGATCATAGTGTAGTCATTGAAAAACTACGATTTACGAAACAATTAGCAGATTGTTTCATGGTACAATACAATCAACTGTGATTTTTAACACCGCCAACTATCAACGGAGGTTAATATGCCAGCCATCATAGGAGCAACCGCATTTTCGCTAGTAATCGCATTGTCGATACTCATCATATGCGGCTTACCATTAGGCGAGCTGACAATGGGAGGGCAGCACAAAGTTTTTCCCAAAAAACTAAGAATAGTATTAGCCGCACAACTTATTTTACAAGTGTTTTTCGTGATTATAATTTTACAAATGGGCGGATTCATGCCATTGTGGTTTTCTGCTGGCATAACAAAGATAATCGGCGTGGTGATGGCGGCATATCTGTCGCTGAATACTGTTATGAATTTTGTTTCAAAAAGCAAGAAAGAAAAGTACATAATGACGCCGCTTTCGTTTGTTGCGACGGTTTGTTTTTGGATAACCGCGCTTAACATGTAATATTGAGTTTTGTGATGACTTTAATTCAAAGACTTTTCAGACTCCGAATGATTAATCCATATTAAATTATTATAGAAAAGCCGCCATTTTAGGCGACGATTCCGAAAAAATCCATATCTTGGCTGGGTCGGCAGGATTCGAACCTGCGAATGCTGGGACCAAAACCCAGTGCCTTACCACTTGGCGACGACCCAATATCACCGCTTACGGACAAGAACAATTATACCACACGCTCTTTTTAATTGAAAATAACGCCGCGCCCGCGCCTCACCGCGCACAACCCGAAAAACACGCCAGCCATTGCTGAGTATTGAGCTGCGAGGGCTTCAAATCGCCGCGATAAACCTGCCGAAATGCCCGCGGGTCGTGGTAGCAGGCATAGACGAAGCTGTGAAAATCGCGCGCCTTGGCGGGGTCGAGAAGGGGCTTAGAACGCAATTTTAGCTCTATTAGCACCGTATCAACCGCTGGCGGCGGCGTGAAATCGCTGCGCCGCAGCGGACGGCGAATCCGCGCTTGCCACCACGGCGCCAGCGCCTGACCGAGCGCGCTATGAAAATGCGGCGAATCAAGCACTAATTTTTGCGCAAACTGCTTCTGCACAATCAGATACATCGCGCGCGGCGGATTATCGGCGAGCGCCAGCTTCGTGATAATCTTCGAGCTCAGCGAAAAGGGGATATTGGCAAACACTTTGTACGGCTGGCGCGGCAGCCTAGCGCGCAAAAAATCCTGCGCCACAATCTGCACGTTATCGCAATGCGCCATATTGCGCCGCAAAAGCGCGAGCGTCCGCGGCTCATTTTCGTACGCCGCCACGCGCTGGCAACGCCGCGCCAAAACCGCCGCAATCGCGCCGCTACCAGCCCCGATATCCAGCACGAAATCGCCCCGGCGAATATTACTATGCCCGACCAGCTCGGCGATAAAACGCGGATTGCGCAAAAAATGCTGCGAGTGCGTCGCTACTTTTCTCTTCATACACTGCATTATATCGCAAATTTTCGGCGAAAATCCGCCAGCTCTATAGATAATTCTTGGCATAAGCTTTATAATAGGAATAATTATGAAGACACACGATAAGCAATCAATCAAACAATACTTGCGCGCGGTAAATTATTTGACCGTAGCGCAAATTTTTCTGGCAGAAAATCATCTGATGAACCGCGACGCCGAGTTCGACGATGTCAAATCGCGCATTCTCGGGCACTGGGGCAGCGGACCGGGAATCAATTTCGCCTACGCGCACCTCAGTTATTTCGCCAAAAAACACAACCAAGACATGATGTTCGTCCTGGGACCGGGGCACGGTTTTCCGGCTCTGCAGGCAAATCTGTTTCTCGAGGGCACGCTCGAGCATTTCGATTCGTCGATGAAACCGAATCTGGCTGGTATCCGCAAATTATGCCGCGAATTTAGCTGGCCGTACGGTTTCCCGAGCCACTCCAACCCCGAAACGCCGGGCGTCATTTTAGAGGGCGGCGAGCTCGGCTACGCGCTCAGCACTAGTTACGGCGCCGCGATGGACAATCCCGACCTGATGGTAGCGTGTTTAGTCGGCGACGGCGAGGCTGAAACCGGTCCGACCGCCGGCGCGTGGCATCTCAATAAATTGCTAAATTCGCGCAAAGATGGCATAGTACTGCCAATTTTGCACTTAAACGGCTACAAAATCTCGCAGCCAACCGTATTCGGGCGCATGAGCAACTACGAATTGATGACGCTTTTCAGCGGTTACGGCTACGAACCGCGCATCGTCGATGCCACCAAAGAAGGCGTCGACCCGCACGACGAGATGGCGGCAGCGTTAGAGTGGGCGCGCGATTTAGTCGCCGAAATTCGCGCCAGCAGCGACGCGACCGCGCCGCGTATGCCAATGATTGTCATGCGCACGCTCAAGGGCTGGACTGGGCCGAAAGAGGTCGAGGGCAACAAAATTGAGGGCAACTGTTTGGCGCACCAGACCGTGCTCAGCGAAGCGAAATCCGACCCGGAGCAGCTAAAAATCCTCAACCGCTGGCTGAAAAGCTATCATTTTGGCGAGCTATTTAGCGAAACGACCGGCTTTGGCGATTTCGTCGGCGACATTTTGCCGGAAAAGCCCGAAAAACGCCTGGGCATGAGCAAGCACGCGCACGGCGGCGAGCCGGTTTACAAACCGCTGGTTTTGCCAAAAGTTGAAGATTTCGCCGAAGACGCCGAAATTCCCGGCACCATCGGCTCGAGCAGCATGCGGCGCGCCGGCGCTTATCTGGCTGAAGTTTTCCGCCTAAACGCCGAGAGCAAAAATTTCCGCTTCATGAGCCCGGACGAAACCTACTCAAACAAGTTAGACGAGATTTTCCAGGCTACCAGCCGCAGCTGGCAGTGGCCGCTAACCGACTGGGACAAAGACTTGAGCCGCGACGGTCGCGTCATGGAAATGCTAAGCGAGCACAACATGCAAGGCTTGATGCAAGGCTACGTTTTGACCGGCCGCCACGCCATGTTTGCCAGCTACGAAGCTTTCCTGCAAGTAATTTCCAGCATGGTCGACCAATACGCCAAATTCTTGACGCAAAGCCGCAACGTCGCCTGGCGCGGCACGATTCCGAGCCTAAACTACATCTTGACCTCGAGCGGTTGGCGCCAAGACCACAACGGTTTTAGCCACCAAAATCCCGGCTTTATCGACGATATTTTGCGCCGACAGAGCAATTTTTCGAACGTTTATTTCCCGTCGGACGGCAACGTTACGCTGGTTTGTCTAGAAGATATGCTGTCGAGCGTGCGCCAAATCAACGCTATCGTCGCCGGCAAAACGCTAGAGCCGCGCTGGCTGTCGGTCGAGGCGGCGCGCCGGCAAGTTAACGAAGGTTTGATGATTTGGGACTTCGCGAGCGATGACAATCCTGACCTGGTGATGGCGGCTTGCGGCGACTACCCGACCAAGGAAACTATGGCGGCAATCGACATCATCAAAACCGAGTGTCCGCAGGCTAAAATTCGCTGCGTCAATGTTTCTAGCCTAACGACCGAAGGACTAGGCACGCTGCGCAACGTCGCCACGCAAAAGAAATTCGACCAAATTTTCACGCACGACAAACCGGTCATTTTCAACTTCCATGGCTACCCGCAGACGCTCAAGTCGATTCTGTTCAACTACGACCTGCACTCGAACCGCTTCGATATTCGCGGCTACAAAGAAATCGGCTCAACCACCACGCCGTTTGACATGCACGTGCGCAACGAAACCAGCCGCTACGACCTGGTGATTGCCGCCCTGCGCCAACTCGGACGCGACGGCGTGATGCCGTTCGAAGAAGCCGAACACCGCGCTGCGATTTACCAAGCCAAAATCGACGAAAACACTGCCTACATCAAAGAAAACGGTATCGACCTGCCGGAAATCGACGCGTGGGTGTGGCCGGAAGCGCGCGGCGAAGCGCAAGCAACCGAAGAAGCCTGGCACGGGCAAACAAATTAGCACAGAAAGGGGTGGGGAGTGTCATTATTACTAGTCGCAAATCCAGGCAGCAGCAGCCGTAAATATGCGCTGTACGACGAAAAATTCGCTCAGCGCGCGTCGCTGCATGTGGAGTACGAAAATGGCGAAATTAGCGCAAATTTGCACAAAAATGGCGAGATTGTGCCGATTTCTAACACATTTGCGTCGCTAAATGGCACAACTGCGCAGGTCGAGGCGATTTTTCGCGAGAACGATGTTCTGCACGACAGCGACAAAATCGCTGCAATCGGGCTGCGAATCGTCGCGCCCGGCGAGTTTTTCATGCACGACCACCTAGTTACCAGCGAGGTTATCGCCAAAGTGCGCGAAGCCCTGCCGTTTGACCCGATTCATATTTCTGGCACGCTAGGCGAACTGGAGCAATTGCAGCATTCCTACCCGCAAACACCAATCACGCTCATTTCGGACAGTGCTTTTCACGCCACCAAGCCGAATTACGCCTGGAATTACGGCATAAATCTGCAAGATGCCGACCATTTCGAAATCAAACGCTACGGCTACCACGGCTTGTCGGTGTCGGCGGTTGTCGATGGACTGTGGAGCCGCGGCAAATTGCCGCCGCGCGTCGTGGTGTGTCATTTGGGCAGCGGCTCGTCGGTATCGGCGGTTTTTCACGGGCGCAGCATCGACAACACCATGGGCTATTCGGCGCTCGAGGGCGTGATTATGGCGACGCGCTCCGGCAGCATCGATTACACCGCCGCGATGGCTCTGAAAAAGCGCCTGAACCTCAGCGACGACGAAATCGAAACTTACCTGGACGAACGCGGCGGTCTGCTGGGACTAGCGGGCAGCGATGATATCCGAATCTTGCTTGAGCGCGAAGCCGGCGGCGACCATTTGGCGCATTTGGCGCTCGCGACCCTGGTTCATTCGATTCACAAAGCTATCGGCGCGATGACTGTCGCGATGAACGGCGTGGATTTGCTGGTGTTTACCGGCACGGTCGGCGAACGCTGCGCGCCGCTACGCAAGCGAATCGTCGCACATCTGGAGTGTCTCGACCTCATCATCGACGGCAACCGCAACGCCGCCTGCCTGAATCCCACCGATTTCACTAGTATTTCGCAGGCTGCCGTCAGCAAGCCAATCATCGTCGTGCCGACCAACGAAGGTCTGGAAATCGCCAAGCACACCGCGAAATTGGTTGAGCTTTAACCTGGGCGCCTCTGTCACTTGAGGCATCTGCGGAGCTTGCGGCTGCGGCGCGTACGGTTGACCTGGCTGCACCTCACTCGCGCGCTTTTCATCTGACAGCAAAACCGTTATCATGGAAAGATGAAACAACCGCGTTACGAAACAGTCAGCCTAGAAAAAATCGTCGGCGGCGGGCAAGCGCTCGGCACGCTAAAAGACGGTCGCAAATGTTTCGTGTGGGGCGGGCTGCCCGGCGAAACTGTAGTGTTTCGCGTGACGAAAAAGAAAGCGCATTTCGTCGAGGGTGTGGTAACGGAAGTTTTGACGGCGGCGCTAGAGCGCACCAAGCCGCGCGACCCGGATAGCTATCTATCGACTAGTCCGTGGCAAATCATGAATTTCGACGCCGAGCAACACTACAAGGCGGCGCTTATCGAAGAAGCGTTTGAGCTGCATGACATCGTACTGCCAAACCCAATTGACATTTTCACTGATAGGCGCGAGTTTCATTATCGCAACAAAGTTGAATTTAGCTGGTATGGCGACAAAGTTGCATTAAATCTCGCTCCTCAGCTACACTCCCAGGACAACCTAGAGCATAGCGAAGATGCTTTGACAAGCGACGAGGCAATTACCACGCGAGAAACCCTCGACCTGGCTTTTTTCCGCCGCGGCAGCAAAGGCAAAATCGTCGTCGACGGCACCAGCCTAGCAAACGACAACATCAACCAGCTAGCGCGCGCCATCCGCGATTTACTGCGCGCCAAACCCGTTTCGGCGCGCAGCCTCAAAACCCTGCTTATCCGCTGCAATCAGCAGGGGAAATGCGTCTGGCAGCTGTACCTAAAAGACGAAATTTCTGACCTCATCACCCCAACCGAAGCCGCCAACTTACCAGCCCAGGGCGGGGAAATCATCTATTCCGACCCGCGCAGCCCCGCTAGCCGCATCACCAAACGCCTAGCAAAATTTGGCGACACCACCCTCACCGACACCATCCTCGGCACGCCGTTTCGCTACGCCTGCGAAGGCTTTTTCCAAGTCAACGTTCCCGTGTACGAGCAAGCACTGCGAGACATGAGCGAGTGGGCGGAAGATTTTTCAGTATCCGACTCAACATCTGCACAAACCCAAGAAACTGAAAAATCTGAACGCGCCAATCTCGACCACACCTCAAGCAACCTCGCAAGCCAGAGCCGCAAGTCATCTCATTTCCAGGACAATCCGGAGCGAAGCGGAGCTGTCCTGGCAAATAGAGATGACGCAGAGGCGAGCGGTACGCAAAAGGTTTTAGACCTCTATTCTGGCGTCGGCACCATCGGGCTAACTATCGGCGGCGATAACGTTACACTCGTCGAAATCAACGAACACGCCGTCGCCGAAATGCGGCGCAATATCGCCGCGCTCGGCCGTACTAGCGCCCGCGCTATCCTGGCGCCCAGCGAAAAAGCCCTCGACTACATCACCGATAGCGAAATCGTCATCGTTGACCCGCCGCGCGCCGGCTTGCATGTCGACGTTATTGCAACATTGTTGCAAAAAGCTCCACCGCGTATCATTTACCTCAGCTGCAATCCAGTCACACAAGCCCGCGACGTCGCGCTGCTCGCCGAAAAATACGGCATTCGCGCCCACCGCGGCTACAACTTCTTTCCGCGCACGCCGCACATCGAGCATCTAGTTATACTCGACCGCATCGCTTAATCTTCCTAGAAAACACCCTCGGCAAAAGGAACCAAACAACTAAAGCCTATCCTCATAAACCCGGGAACTACCGACGGCGGCGCATATACCAAACAATCGCATACTGCACGCTTGCCGCCACTACCACAATCGCGGCGCTCGGCCACAACAATGTTGCATTTGGCGTAGTGAAGTCGAAAAATTGGCGCAAGGGGGTAATCACAAAACCGGCAATCGCCACCACCGCAACCGCCGTCAGATACAGCGCGCGCGCTAATTTCGCACGCTTATCAAAAGTAACACCCAGTATAATTCCTGCCAAAAACACCAAGTACACGCCGAAAAATGTTGCAATAAGCACCGTCATCGTAGCAGCTTGCGCCGCCGGCGTACCCGGAGTTTTCAGCATAATCCAATACACCGCCGCAATCGTCAAGCCCGTCAGCACGGCAATCGGTGCAACCGCTCGAAGCGTATCGCGCCAAAAATTACGCGGGTCAACCCGATGATCGGGCGACGGCGGAAACAGCGTCCACATAATTGTCGGCATCGTCACCAGGAAAATATTCAAAAACGTCACATGGCGCGGCGCGTACGGATACACCACGCCGAGCATGAGAGTTGAAAACAGCAGCACCACTCCGTAAATAATCTTATGAAAGAACAAAATCGCGATAATCTCAATCGCTTGAATAATCCGATTGCCGAGCTGCATGCCCGCCGGCAGCGACGTAAATGAATTATTTAGCAAAATCAAATCAGCCACCCGGCGGCTAGCCGGCGCGCCGGCACGCATAGCGACGCCGAGGTCAGCCTGCTTGAGCGCCAGCGCGTCGTTCACGCCGTCGCCGACCATGCCGGTGAATTTGCCCTGACCGCGAAAATGAGCAATCAGGCGCTCTTTTTGTTCGGGCAGAACCCGTGCAAAAATCGTGTATTCGTCGGCGGCGCTCTCAAATTCCTCGTCGCCAAGCGCCGCTAGCTCGGCGCCCGTAATCGATTTTTCAGGATTATGAATACCCGCCGCCTGCGCGATATACTGCACTGTACGCGGATTGTCGCCGCTAATCACGCGAATCGACACGCCGTGCCCCTGCAAAAAGTTCACCGTATCCTGCACGCCTTCGCGCAAACTATTGCGCAGTACAACGATTCCCAGCGGTTTGCCGGAATTTTCCGCCAGCTTTTTGAGCGGAGTCTGGCTGTCCGGAAATTCCGCCAGCAGCAGCACGCGCATGCCGCGCTTCGTCCAGCCATCAATCTGTCCGGTTTGCGCGGAATTTAGCGGCGCTAGCTTCGCCACAAACTCCGGCGCACCCATGACAAACGTGCAATTTTTGCCGTTCATTTGCGCCCGCACGCCCGCTAGTTTACGCGCCGACGAAAAAGCGAGCACGTCGATAATTTGCGCAGCCCGGGGCGGCTCGTGCGCTGCTAAAATCGCCTCGGCAGTGATGTTGCCACCGCCAGTTTCGCGCGCTGCCAGCGCCGCCAAATCAGCGATGTCGCCGTCTCCAAACGACTCGAAGCGTTCGACGGTCACTTCATCGCTCGTTAGCGTGCCGGTTTTGTCGACGCACAGCACGCCGAGCAGCGCCATCGCCTCAATCGCCGACAACTTTTGCGGCAAAACTTTAGCCTGCGCCAAATGCAGCGAGCCAAACGCTAGCAGCAGCGAACTCGCCAGCAGCAGCCCCTCGGGAATCACCGTGACCGCAGCGACCGTAATCGTTTTCAAAATTTGCACCGAATCAAACCCCGAAAAATAGTAGCTCGCGAAAATCAACGCCGCCAAAACAATCGAACCGTACGTCAAAAACGTAATCGCCGTCTGAATCGCGCGCTGCAGCGGCGTCAGCGTCGGCGAATAGCGCTGCAGCACCGCGCTGATTGCGCCAGCCCGCGTATCTTGCCCTAACGCTTTCGCGGTATATACGCCTTCGCCAGCCACTACGGCAGTCGCCGCGTAAACTCTATCGCCAGCCGTTTTTTCGACCGCCGCCGATTCGCCCGTCAGCATGCTTTCGTCCAGCTCGAGCCCGCGCGATTCCACGACATCGCCGTCCGCCGGCAGCTCGTCGCCCGCACGAATATGCAGCGCGTCGCCCAGCCGCAGCTTATCGTACGGAACTTCGACGATTTCGCCGCTGCGCTCCACGCGCGCAACCGGCGCGTTCATCAATTCCAACTTTTTGAGCACCCGCTTGGCGCGGATTTCCTGCACGATACCAATCACCGTGTTCACGAAAATCACCACCGACATAAACCAAGCGTCGCGGTATTCGCGCACGTACAAAAGCGCGCCCGCCAGCAAAAAAATCGCCAGCACAACAGGCGAGAAGACGTTTCGCCGGATGATTTCTAAATAATCGCGCATCAGCTAGTCAAAATCCTCCGATAAGCAAATTTCACCGCCGGCCGCCAACCCGTACGCGCATCGTGGTCGGCGCAGTAAATCATGTCGTCTTTGACTTCGTTAATCAGCAAAAGCGCCGGACAATAAGGCGCGAGCGTGCGGTAATACCGCAAATCATCCGGCTGAATATCGCGGCGCCCCGGATAAATACTGACAAATTTACGCGTAGCGATATCGTCGAAATAAGTCGGACGGCCCCGCGGCGGCACATACATTTCCACGCGTACGCCCATGCGCGCTGCCATTTTTTTGATATCGCCGAGCGTCAAATGCACCGGACCTTCGATATAGCAATACAACTGGCGCTTTTTCGACAAAAAAAACGTCGCCTGCGCATTTTGACCGCAATCAATCCGTTGCACGATAATTTTATCGACTTCGAGCGGCATGCCAAACGCTTCTTCCGACACGCTCTCTAAAGCCAAATCATCAACCAATTGGTCGTTATCCATGGGGTAATTATAGCATAACCGGAAGAGGCGCGTGAACGGTATCCGAGCCGAAACTGCCGTCAGTGGCGATTTAGCGCCCAACTGCGTTACAATATAATAGATGATAGCTTTCCAAACCCGCTACCAAAAACTCAACGCCGCCCAGCGCGAAGCCGTCGATACAATCGACGGACCGCTGCTCGTCGTGGCTGGTCCTGGCACCGGCAAAACCGAATTGCTCAGCATGCGCGTCGCCAATATCCTGCAAAAAACCGACACGCTGCCCGAAAACATTCTGTGTCTGACTTTTACAGACAGCGGCGCGGCGGCGATGCGGGCGCGGCTAGCGGACATCATCGGTCCGGACGCCTACAAAGTAGCGATTCAAACTTTTCATAGTTTCGGCACGGAAACGATTAACCGCGGCGGCGAGTATTTTTATCGCGGCGCAAATTTCAAGCCCGCCGACGACCTGGCGGCACACGCTTTTTTGACGCAGATTTTCGACGAACTGCGCTACGACAATCCGCTCGCCAGCAAAATGAACGGCGAATACACGCACCTGCGCGACGCCATGCAGGTGATTAGCGAGCTGAAACAAGCCGGCTTGACCAGCCAAGAGCTGCTGCAAATCATCGACAGCAACGAACAAACGCTCGACGCCATCGAGGCGGATTTAGCAGCGATTTTCGCCGGCAGAATCAGCAAAACGACCATTACGCTGATTGCGCCCATCGCCACGAAAGTCGCCGAGTTGCCATTGCCCAGGCTGCCGCTAGCCATCACGCCGTTAGCCAACAACTTGGCGCTTAGCCTGGCGCACGCCTTTGACGCCGCCGTCGAAACAGGCAAAACTACGCCGATTACCGCTTGGCGCAACGCTTGGATGGAAAAGGATTCGACCGGCGCGTTCGTCTTCAAAGACCGCAAGCGCCACGCCAAATTGCGCGCGATGGCGCCAGTCTACGACCGCTACCGCGAACTGATGAACGAAGCCGCGCTGTATGATTACGACGACATGATTTTGAATGTAGTGCAAGCGGTCGAGCGGGCGCCCGAACTGAAATTTAACCTGCAAGAGCGCTACCAATACATTTTGGTCGACGAATTTCAGGACACGAACCTGGCTCAGTTGCGCATTTTATTCAACTTGACCGACAATCCGGTGAGTGACGCGCCGAACATCATGGCGGTCGGCGACGACGACCAGGCGATTTACAGCTTCCAGGGCGCCGACGTCGGCAATATTCACCGTTTCCGCGAGCGTTTTCCGAATTATCATCACGTCGTGCTTACCGAAAATTACCGCTCATCGCAAACGATTCTGGACGCAGCGCGCGCCGTCATCACGCAGGCGGACGGACGGCTCGAAAACACCATGGAAATCAACAAACAGCTAACTTCTCACGCGGCTAGTAAGCTGCCCGTCGAGCTGCACGAACACGCCGCGCCCGCCGATGAACGCGCCTGGATAGCCGAAAATATCGCGCATCAAATCAAGCGCGGCGCTCGCCCCAGCAGCATCGCCGTCATCGGCCGCCGCCACCGCGATTTGGTCGAACTGCTGCCGTATTTGCACGCCCGCGGCATCGCGGTCAATTACGAACGGCGCGACAACGTTTTGGACGATGAGCGCATCCGAGCAATTGAACTACTGGCGCGCACCGCCACCGCTCTCGCCGACGGATATCACGACGAAGCCGACAGTTTGCTGCCAGAGTTAGTGTCGCACCCGATGTACGATTTTTCGCCCGAAGCCATCTGGAAACTCAGCGTCAACGCCTACCGCAACCGCACCAGCTGGATTGGCACTATGCTAGCGACGCCGACATTTGCGCCGCTGGCAGCTTGGCTGTTGGAGCGGGCGCGGGCGGTTAGCCACGAGTCTATCGAAACTTACATCGACGAATTGATTGGCGTGCCCGATGGCACCGAGCGGCAGTTCACTTCGCCGCTCTACGAATATTATTTTGGCGCGAAAACGTTGCAGCACAACCCCGAAGCCTACTTAGAAGCGCTCGAGGCGCTGCGCACGATTCGCAGTAAACTGCGCTACTACCGCAGCGAGCAGCTGACAATCGCCGACTTCATCGATTTCATCGACGCTTACCGCCGCCTGGGCACGCCAATCACCAGCGTCCGGCGCCGCGGCGACACGATTGAAAATGCCGTCAATTTACTAACCGCGCACAAATCCAAAGGCTTGGAGTTCGACACCGTCTACATCGTAAATTCCATCGACGCGCAGTGGGGCGAGCGCGTCCGCAATCGCAGCCGCAACATCAATTACCCGGAAAACCTGACGATTTCACCCAACGCCGACACCTACGACGAGCGTTTGCGCCTGTATTTCGTGGCGATGACCCGCGCCAAGCGCCAGCTGTTTTTGACTTACGCAGCCGCCGACGCCAATGGCAAAGACACGCTGATTGCCGGCTTTTTGACCGGGCTGGATTTGACCAAAAATACTCACCAAACGCACGAAACGATTGAGCGGCTCACCGCCCAGGCGCAAACCGCTTGGCACGACCGCATCGTCCGCCAGCCAACCGCCAGCATGAAGTCGCTGCTCGCGCCGATTCTCGAGCAATACAAACTTTCCGCCACGCATCTCAACAACTTTCTGGACGTTTCGCGCGGCGGTCCGCAAGGTTTTTTGATGAATAATTTGCTGCGCTTCCCACAAGCTAAAAGCGCCAACGCCAGTTTCGGCACCGCCGTCCACACCGCATTGCAGCGCGCCCACACCCACCTGAGCGCCACCGGCGAACGCCGCCCGGCAGAAGATATCATCGGCGATTTCATCCGCGAGCTGCACGACCAGCGCCTCAGCCCCGAGGATTTCGAACAATACGCCAAACGCGGCACCGACGCGCTCAGCAAATTTCTCGACGCCGAATACGACAGCTTCGCGCCGCAGCAAAAAGCCGAGCTGAATTTCGCCGCCCAGGGCGTGGTCGTCGGCGAAGCGCGCTTAACCGGCACTCTCGACCTAGTCGATATCAACGACAAGCATATTTTCGTGACTGATTACAAAACCGGCAAGCCCGCCGCCTCGTGGACTGGCCGCACCGACTACGAAAAAATCAAACTGCACAAATACCGCCAGCAACTCATGTTTTATCAATTGCTCTGCCAGCACTCGCACGACTACGCCAGCTACGAATTCGACGGCGCGATTTTGCAATTCGTCGAACCAAATTCGCGCGGCGAAATCCACAGCCTAGACCAAACATTTAGCGCCGAAGAGCTCGCGGAGTTCGCCGCGCTCATCGCCGCCGTCTGGCGCTGCATCACCACGCTCGAACTGCCAGATATCAGCGGTTATTCCGCCGATTACAAGGGAATGCTGCAGTTTGAGGAGGATTTGATGGCGAAAAATGGGGCGAGCAGATAAAAAGCTCCTCGGATTGTCTAAAGAATGAAGACCACAGAGGGGTAACGTAGCCCTCCGTCGATCGACGGTTGGCGCGGCGTTTCATCGGGGGAGCGGGCTTTTTTATGCGCAAAAATCCGCCGCCACCCCTGAAAGTTTGCATTATTTTGCTATCTGTGGTATAATAAAAAAGGTAGGGTATCGCTGAATTTTATTCGGCGGTAATGTCACTCGGTAGTGCACAATATGCGGTATACTAGAGCTATGAAGCTTTTTTCCTGGAACGTCAATGGCATTCGCGCCTGCCTGAACAAGGGCGAGTTTATGAAGTTTGTCACGCAGTATCAGCCGGATGCAATTTGTATGCAGGAGACCAAGGCAGCACGCGATCAGGTGGAGCTGGACCTGGCGAATTATCACGAGCACTTTTTTTCGGCCGAGCGCAAGGGCTATTCGGGGACGGCGATTTTTAGCAAAATCCCGGCGCATCGCTATTTGGATGGCTTTCCAGTCGACATAACTGAGAAATTTGCGCTGGCGGACGAATACGGCGACCCCAACGTTGAAGGGCGCATCATCGCCGCGGAGTTTGATGATTTTTGGCTGGTGACTTGTTATACACCCAATTCTAAGGGTGATTTGAGCCGGTTACAGCTGCGCGCCCAGGCGTGGGATCCCGCTTGCTTGGCGTATTTGCAGGGGCTGGAAGCGGGTAAGTACGGCGCTGCCGAACCAGTGCTGTACTGCGGCGATATGAACGTGGCACACGCTGAAATTGACCTGGCGCGGCCGAAAGATAACGTCGGCAAACACGGTTTTACCACGGAAGAGCGGGCTGGCTTTCAAGCCTATCTGGACGCTGGATTTGTCGATGTCTTTCGCCGCGACCATCCCGAAAAAACCAACGCCTACACCTGGTGGACTCACTGGGCGAATGCCCGGGCGCGCAATGTCGGCTGGCGGATCGACTATTGGCTGGCGGGGCGGGAAATCGCCGCGCGGGTGAAAAATCCGCAGATTCACGCCCAGCAAATGGGCAGCGACCATTGCCCGATTAGTGTCGAAATTTGATTATTTTCGCGCCCAGCTCTAGCACTGCATCGTTATTGCAAAATTGTCGCAACAACAAACGCAACTTTGTCGCAAAAAGCCAATTTCACCTGTTATTTCACCGTCTCGATTCGCTCCGCAATCATTGTAGTCAGCCGATAAAGCCGCTGCGTACCATTTTCCAGGTAGTAATAGTGGCGAATATAAAACAGCTCTAGTACAAACAAAATCAACACCAACGCCCCTGTTGGCGCAGCCAAGGACGGCTCGAACGCCATCGCCGCGAAAAACAACCCGACCGCCGCAAACAATAGCCCCGCGAAAAACATCGTCACCAGCAGATGAATCAGCCGTTCGTGTTGAAACTCCGCGATGCGCCGCGCATGGAACTCCGCCAGCCGCACCAAATCAGCCCGCGATTTCTGCCGCTTTAGCTTTTGCTGTATCATTTTTTCGTAATTTTTCATTTCGCTAGTCATGCTTTTACTATACGCCCGTTTTGGCGAAAATGCGAAAAATGGGCGGGTAAATAGTATAATTATAAAATGACAGCCCAAAGAATCACCCCCCCCACGCCGAAACGCAAATTTGCCGTTTTTGATATCGACGGTACGCTGATTCGCGGCGGGCTGTATCGCAGTTTGGTGCTCGGGCTGGTGGAAAAGGGCGCGGTCGCCGAGCCGCACGCCGCTGAAATTCGCCAGAAATTAGCGCTCTGGAAGCGGCGCGAGACGGCGCAAGCTTATGATGATTACGAGCTCAGCCTGGTGAAAGCCATCGACCATTCGCTAACGAATATTTCGCCGAAACTTTTCGACGCGGTCGCCCAGGAAATTATCGACCAAGAAATCGACCACGTATACACCTACACCCGCCGCCAATTACGGCTACTCAAGCAGCGCGGCTATTTTTTGGCGGCTATTTCGGGTTCGCAGCAGGAATTGGTCGAGCCTTTCGCCAAAAAGTACGGCTTTAACGACTGGGTGGCGCAGCGTTATTTGCGCGATGGCGACTCGTTTACCGGCGAAATTATCAGAACCTACACCGGCAAAGACAAAATTTTGCAGCGAATAATCGACCAGCACAATTTGACGCTAACTGGCAGCTACGCTTTTGGCGATAGCCAGGGCGACCGCCATATGCTAAACATGGTCGAACACCCGGTGGCATTCAACCCGACCGAGGAATTATTACAGCTAGCCATAGAGCGCGGCTGGCCGGTGGTCGTCGAACGCAAAAGCGTGGTATTTGAGCTGGAAAAGGGCGAGGACGACGGATATTTGCTAGCGCGGGCGGGGAAGATTTAAGTTTTTAGAAATAAACTCCGTCTTGCAGTGCCGTCTATCAGGGGTAAAAATTTGACAAAATCAGGTAATTACACTAATCTATAACTCATGGAAACCGAGAGTGTGAGGATTTACCGTCCAGTTGCCAAGGCTAGCTTCGAGACTTTGGCTTTTCGCCGCGAGGTCGCCAGAAAGTTCGGCAAAACGGCGTGTATCAACACTATCGACAACTCCGACCTTCACGCCACCCTGATATCAAGCAGCGTGGGTGATAACCTCAAAGGCAAAGCCAAGCCAGTTATCCCCAAAATTCTGCCAAAAAGGCAATTAACTCTGCCAGTGACTGGCGTTAGCCATTTTGGGCGGCGGCAGTCCGCGATAGACGGCGGCGCGATCGTGCTGGAGGTCGAGGACGCTAAACTGAAAAAAGAGCGGGAAAAAATCATGGAACAACTTGGCGAATTCTTCGTCGATCCCGACCAGTTGCAGCTAATTCTAAGCTTTAGTCCGCATGTCAGTGTTTTGCGGTTAGACTATTCATGGAAACACGCTACGGATAGAATCGTCGAATACACCCAAGAGCTCATCGAAAAGCGCGGCGGGCTAGAAATAACCTTTGACCCGGCGACAGCTACTGGCGTCCGCATCAACCCAAAAAGACAAGCTCCGCCGCAACCGCAGCCGCGACCACGACCACAACCGCATTTTCGCCAACCCGAAATCACTCCCAAAACTAGACCTGCTCCCGAAATTCGCACTCTGCCCGAAAATCGCCAGCCAATCCCAGAGGGGTTGCTGACAAACTTGCGAGCATCATAACTATAGCAGCGAATCGCAGTCGCCGGTAGTTAAACGCTCGCCCCGAAACTCCACGTTGCCCGCGCCCGCCTAACGTGCGATAATTAACGATATGACAACCGACTACTGGCGCAAACAAGAAAAATCTAAGCCGTTATTTCCTGATATCGAGTGGGCGAAACCCGAGCAGCGAGCGCAGCGCGGACGCCTAGGAATCATCGGCGGCAATAAACTAGGCTTTGCCGGCGTCGCCGAAGCCTACCAAACCGCCCTAAGCGCCGGAGCGGGCGAGGTGCGCGTAGTGCTGCCCGATGCGCTCAAACGCTCCATTCCGCCCGCCATGACCGATGTCATCTTCACACCGAGCAACCCGAGTGGCAGCCTAGCACGCGATGCTATACACGAGCTGCGTTCGCTGGGCGAGTGGAGCACCGGCTTGCTGCTGGCTGGCGACGCCGGGCGCAACAGCGAAACCGCCATCGTTTACAGCGACCTGCTAGAAGCCTACGACGGTCCGCTCGTAGCGACGCGCGACGCGGTCGACCTGATTCGTAATGACGCCGAAGCTACTGCCACGCGCCCGCGCACCGTGCTCGTGCTGAGCTTCGCGCAGCTGCAAAAATTGTTCCGCGAACTGTATTATCCGAAAATTTTGACTTTCAATATGCCGCTTCTGCAACTGGTCGAAACGCTACATAAATTCACCGTCACTTATCCGCTGACCATCGTCACGCTGCACCGCGACACACTGCTAATCGCGCACGGCGGGGAAGTCGTCACCGCCGACTGGGACGACCCGATGCGCATCTGGCGCGGCACGGTAGCCGCCCGCGCCGCCAGCTACCTGATGTGGACGCCGAGCCAGCCGCTCGAGGCGGTCGCGGCGTCTATCATCGCCTAACCCGGTTAGCTACTCTTGGGCTCTGCAGCATGCCCGCAAAATCCTCGCCAAACTCCTACTAGACAAACAAACACCCCCTCCAAGTTCGGGAGGGAGTGTCGTTTACTGAAACCGACAGCTTCAGCGATAGAGTTGCGTGGAGCGGTCAGTTTTAGAATTTGCGGCGGCTGGCGACGTAAGCGCTGGTAGCTGCTACGAATGCGCCGAGCCCGATACCGCCGACCAGTACGTTAGTACCGGTCTTTGGCAGTTCGCTTGGAGTAGTAGGCGTGGCAGGAACCGGCTGGCACTTTTCGCTGTCTTCGGCGACATAGCGCTCAGGGTTGCTGTCAGCTTCATTGCGAGTAACTTCGACGATCCTTTTGACCGTGACGTCGCAGCGGCGAACTTTGCCACACTTGCTCAAGTCAGTGGTGTACGGAGCCGTATTCTCGGTACCTGGCTTGACTTTTTCGATTACTCCAGTTTGCGTGTTGCAGGCTTCTGCCTTCATTTCGACTGTTGCCTCGTCGCAGTCGTCATTCTCGTTTGGTTTGTCGGGATTGACTTCTGGCGCGTTGACACAGACATTGTTGACTAGTTTTTCGGCTGCATAGCTTTTAGCTACCGCGGTGATGACAAAGGTTTGTTTCTCGCCGACTTTCAAGCTTGGAATAGTGTGGTTCCAAGTGTTGTCTTTGAGCGTACCAGCCGTTGGCTCTACCTTGGTCAACGAGATGTTGCTCGGAGCGACGTCGCTAACCTTGACATCTTTCAGGTCGACTTCGCCAGTGTTGGCAACCGTGATTTCGTAAGTGAACGGTTGATCCAGTTCGATTACATCGTGTTTTTTCTGGTTGACAGTTTTGGCGATGTCAACTGCCGGAGTTTTCGGTTGCGGCTTTTCAGCTATCGTCACAGTCGTCTGGCAAGACGCGCTGGTTTTGCTGACTGCGCCGCCGGCATTGCCGTTAACCGTCACGGTCGCTTTATAAATGCCTGGTTTAGCGTAAGTGTAGTCAATCACCGGGCTGGCAGTCGTACGCTTGTTGCCGTCGCCGAGGTCGTAAGTGTAATTGGTGACCGATGCGCCGTTTTTGTAGGTAGCTTTGACAGTGAGGCGGAATGCGTTTTCAGCAGCGAGTTTCTGCGCTTGCAGCAAATCGCAAGTAAGCACAGGCTTTGGCGGCTCAACGATAGTGCCCCAAATCGGGTTACCGCAGTCTTTCACGACCGCCGCGATAAACCGGCCGTTGCCATCCAGCCAGACAAATGCCGGCATCGAAGTACCTTTTGGTACAAAACTGTTGCTAAGCGGGTACACCGGGTAGCTACCGCCAGTGATGCTGTAGTAACGTTCCGGCGACGCCGTGTTGACGTGGCGCATCTGAATCGTCTTTGCGCCCGTCACCACCGTACGACCATTGACCGTTATGGTGTTGTTTGAGGCATGCGCCACGCCTTCATGCAGCGTGCCGTTGTTAATCATGTCGGCTGAAATACCGAACGTAGTATAGATGTTCCGCGTCTGCGGATCGCTATACGCCGCTTTTAGACCTGCGCGGTTCCAGGTACCGCACCGCACTATATTAGCGCCGTACGGATCATTACAGCCATTTGCCTGAGAAGGCAATGCATACCAAATACCGGCGGCAATCGCGATGCTCGCGACGGTCCCGATAATGATTTTCTTTAAGTTTATCATTGATTCCTCCTTTATGCCTTTGTACCTCACATCGGCTTATAATTCCATCATAGCACAAACTTTATTTTTTGTCAATAATAATATATAAGAATAAGCGTAATTTGACGTTTTTTCGGTATTTTTCGGGGTTTTGGGCGATTTTTGGGCTAATTTTTCGCCCAAAAAACCTAAAATATGCTATACTGTTAGATATTCCCGAGCCGCGGTGGTGGAATTGGTAGACACGTTAGACTCAAAATCTGATGTCCATCTGGACGTGCCGGTTCAAGTCCGGCCCGCGGTACCATGCAAATGCAAGCCTTTAGTCTCTTAAATAGGGGCTTATTTTTATGCGCTTCGAACTAATATTTTATTTATCGGGGAGCTGGCGCGCCCTGGGCAAACGCCCGGAAATTTTGTATATATCCCGAAAATACGGTATAATGATATAGCTTATGAGTCAGGATAACCGGTCAATTTTGTCTACGCCGCCGCGCGGCAATATACCGAGCGGACGCAGCAGTTCGCCGGCGCAAAACCACGCGGCTGCTAATATATTGCGCCAGCAAATCGACGCAATCTACCAAAACGACCCTAGCGTGACCCAGCCTGCCGCGAGCCGCTCCGAGCCCGCAAATAACGCCGCTCAGCCGCCGCAAACTACTCAACAACCGCAGCCAGCGGCGCCAAGTTACGCCCAGCCCAGCGGAACTATCACGCAGAAGTCCGAATCCGATAGTCAAATCACTCCCGGTCCGGGCGCTATCGACACCAAAAAGGAGGACAGCCCCTACGACCGCACGATGAGCCAAGATTCGCCGCTCAAAACGCAGGACAATTCCTGGCAAAAATACCACACCGCCTGGCAATCTTACTACCAGCAATATTACGAACGGTATTATGTGTCGCAGATTCAGGCTGCCAAAAAATCGCTCAACGACCAGGCGGAAATCCACCGCACTGCCGCCGAAAAAAGCCCCAGCCGCCAATCAAATGAGCCGCTGACCGAAGACGAAGCGGTCGCGGATTTGCGCGGCGATTTGCGCAAAAAAATCAATCAGCGCGCCAAAAAAATCCGCAAAAGCCGCCATTTTATGCCTGTCATGGCAGCGGTCGGCGTACTGCTCGTCTTTCTGTTTTTGCAGTATAACCGCGTGCTTTTCGCTTACGTCGAGGCGTATGTCGCCCCGGGCGCGATGGATGCCGAGTCGATTATCGTGTCGCCGACCTCCGAAGCTGCCGTGTCTGCCGACCCGAAGCTAATTATTCCGAAAATCGCCGTCGATGTGCCGATTGTTTTCACAGCCGACGCTTCCAGCCAGGATTCGCTCAACTCCGCGATGAATCACGGCGTCGTCTGGTTTAATATGCAAGGCGCAAATGCGCGCCCGGGAGAGCAGGGGAATTTCGTACTATCCGGACACTCTGCCAACGACTGGGCTGACGGCGGTGCTTATAAATTCATCTTCGCGCGCCTGGAGCGCATCAAAGAGGGCGACGTGGTTTATGTTAATTACAACAGCAAACGCTACACTTACAAAATTACCCGCACGCAAATCGTCAAACCGACAGATGTGAGCGCGCTGCAAATCGGCAATGACAAACCGTACATCACGCTCATCACCTGCGTGCCGCTGGGGACGGCGCTCAATCGTTTGCTGGTGTTTGGCGAGCAAATCAGCCCGAACCCGAACGAAGCCGCCAAGCCAAGCACTTCCACTAACACGTCGTCGACTACAAACTCGAAAATGCCGGCAAATTCGCCGACTTTCCTCGAGCGGCTGTTCGGCGCGCGTTAGAATTAGCTTTACTTTTCCGTCGTCATCGATAGGCGAACTAGCCGGATTTCCGAATCGCCGCTCGCCGCGAAATAATAAAAGTATTTGTTGTTTGTCGATACAAATGCCGCGGTTGATACTGCATCGTGTGCCAAAGTTTGCGTGTTTGTGCCGTCGTAATCCGCAAATTCAACCACGCCGCCCGCCACGCTAAGCAAGTGGTGGCTATCCAGCCAAGCGACTTCGGTTTGCAGCGCAGCCGACGAACTCACCGTCGCGATAGACGACAATTCCAGGTCGTAGGTCACGATATTTCGACCGTTTTGCACATAAACGAAGCGCTGTTCGTGCGGCGAAAAACCGGCGTGCGCGACGTTTTCAGCCAGCGAAAGTTTCGCAATCGTCTTGAACTGCGGCAAAGTTTTGGCGTCGCTTTCGGGCATATCGCCCTTGTAAATCGTCGCGTGGTCGCCCGTCACCACCAGATGATACATTTCGTTGTAATAGCGCCCGATGGCGAAACCGAGGCTTTTGTCCGTTTGGTCGGAAAAAGTTTGCACTGTAATCGGCGCCAATTTACCCTTCGACACGTAGCCGACGGTTCGCGCGCCGCTCTCGTCCGTATGAGTCGCAAACCCGACCCAGCCGTTGTACGCCACGGTTAAATCGCTAGCATTGCTCACCAGCGGACCGGAAAGCGTGGCGGCTGACAGATTGAGCCGGCGAATTTCGCGGGTGGCAGTGAGAACGTAAACAGCCTGCGAGTCGGTCGGGTCGAAGTAAAATTTAGCAATCGAGACACCAAACTGCTTGGTAATATTTTGCGCCGTACCGTCAAGCGCCGCCACGATATACTCTGCGCTGTCGTCGTAGGCGTGCTTCACAATTACGCGCTTGCTTTCTTTGTCCCAGCCTAGCAGCGAGAACGACTGCGCGCCGTTTTCGGCGGGCGCGGTGTAGCTATTTTCGTCGAGATTCACCGTGGTGCGGTCAACCGAGGAATCATTCACCTTCATAAACGTAATCGCCGGCTGTTTTTCATCGGAAATTAGCGCAAATCGCTCGCGATTCGGGCTAGCCGCCGCGCTCGAAAGACCCGAAAAAGTCGCCGCGGTAGCAGTTTTCGGCTCTAGCGGCACGAAACGAATGTAATTAAGCCACAAAACCGACCCCGGCTTCACAGCAACTTGCTTTTGCCAGGGCGCGTAACCGTCGCGCGACACCGTGACGGTATGATTGCCCGCGGTCGCTGTGATGCGCGTCGGCGTGCGATTCGCCAGTTTGACAGTGTCGAGTTGAATTTCAGCGCCATTTGGAATCGAATTGAACTGAATCATGCCGCCTTGCTCAATTTTGCCGTCGCGGCTATTGAAACGGTAGCCCTGCGCGATATACACCGCCACCACCAATAGCCCCAGGGTCGTCAATATCATCGCCGCGTATGTAAAGGTTAATTTGATACGCAATTTACGTTTGGAATCTCTTTCGTACATGACTAGACCATATTATACCATCATCGCCACCGCTTGCATATAATGTAGCGCGTGGTATGATATAAGTAAGCACGAGTAGAATAGGAAGAAGGGTATGAGTAAAGAAATAGCCATCGACGGGACGATTTACGACGCGAAAACTGGTCGGATTTTGCGCGTGGAGCGCAGTTCGAACACGCAGCCCGGAGCGCGCGCCTCGGAGGTACACGCCCGGACGCAGCGGTCGCGCACTTTGCAGCGGCGCTACCTAAACAAAGCCCGGACTATTTCTGATATCAAAGCCCACGCTAAATCAGCTGCTGCTCAAACCGCGCCAAAACCCGCCGCTCAAGTAACCGAGCCGCCTCGTCCGACTATTCAAAAAAACCGCTCGGTGAAACGCACGCCGCAGCCGATTACTCACCCCGACGTCGTCCGGTTCGCCAAAACCATACCGCAGCCGCCGGCGCCCGAAACGCCGGATGTTGGTCCGGTCAAAAACGCCGTCGTGCAAGCCGCCGAGCAAAAACGCCAAGCAGCCGCCGTCAACCAAGAGCGCACCGTGCTGCCGTCGCAAGTTATCAAGCAGCAAGCCATCGAATCAGCCACTAAGCAAATGAAACCGCGCGCCGAGCGCAAAGAAGTAGCGCAGCCCAAAAAACACTCCAAACTGCGCCAATTTATCAGCACCGCCAACACAGCGCTCGCCGTTATGCTGCTGGGGGCATATTTTACCTACCTAAACATGCCCGCGCTGAGCACACGTATCGCCGCCGCGCAGGCTGGCATCAACGCATCGTACCCCAGTTATCAGCCCTCTGGCTACTCGCTAAACGGCCCGGTTGCATACAGCGAGGGCAGCGTGGTGATGAAATTCGCCTCGAACGGCAGCGACGAAAATTTCACCCTGGCGCAAACCAAATCCAACTGGGATTCTAGCGCAGTTTTCGAAAATTACGTCAAACCAAACGCCGGGCGCAATTACAGCACCACTACCATCAACGGTCTCACAATCTACACCTACAATAACGACGCCGCGTGGGTGAACGGCGGCATACTTTACACAATAAAAGGCAACGCCCAGCTCGCGCCGAGCCAAATCGAGCGCTTAGCCACTAGTTTGTGATTGGGCTAGTTTACCCCTTACGCTTTACAGAACTACCCCGGTATAGTAATAATTAAAGCAAGCAGCATTTTTGCTATGGAAGCCCCAGGCAGCCGCGTGATGCTGGCTAAATGTTATCTAATCGGGGAGAATTTGCGTTGGAACAGGATAATAGAATCAAAACGTCTATTTTTAATTTTGACAAAACCGATGACTACAAAGATGTTTTACGCCAGTGTATCGACACTAACTACTGCATAGCAAGAATCGCAGCACTGCTACACGAACTCGACCCCGACTTCGACAACAAATTATACGACACCTACGGGCTACTTCCATACAACCAAGAAGAATTTACCGAGAAATTTGAGCACTCAGTAATCTCAGAGGTAAATATAGATCTTTTAACCGGCTTTTACGGCGGCTTATTTGACGACTCCACCTACCAATGGCAAGCCCCCGGCAGTAGAATAAACGGCAAGCTAATCCGCAAATACGTCAGTCCCAACATTGACAGGCTAGCGGCATCGTACGATAGTACCTCAAACCTAGAGAACTACTCTACCGAAACGCTGCGCAGCCACGTACCTAGCGAACTACCTTGCCTCGGAAAGCTGGTCGATATCCTGAAGCCAAAAGTATGCCGAGGAAAGAAGAACTATCCGTACGAAGGCGAGCTAATGGTAGTTACTAACTATGCGCCATACCTCAAAGACAAGTCCAAAGGTTACGAAGAACTGCTTAAACTCACATACGGAGAGAGCGCCATCGCTCACGACATACTATCCCTCGAAAAAAGAAAGCACAGTTTCACCCGAGAACTAATGCAGCATTTAGCTACGATGCACATGACGTTTTCGAACTATTACAGCGTAGTGCCGCCGCCTCAAGCTATTGTATCCAGCCACAGAATATGCCCCATCGGCTCAAATGAGCATTTTAAGCAATATTTAGAAAACCAGGTTTTGCCAGCCGACGCTAGCGCTTTTTTCCGAGGGACTGCGCTCGAGGATAACACCCCCTTGCTCGCGAGAACAAAATTAGAAGTCGACGACCGCGCCCTAAATTTGATAGTCGACTTATCGTAAACAAACTGGCGATTTACCGTAGCCGCTCCGCTTTTTGTGGTATAATTTTAGCTGTTATGACTACTATTCGCACTCGTTTCGCACCCTCACCAACCGGCTACATTCACGTTGGCAATGTGCGCGCGGCGCTGTTTCCGTGGCTGCTGACGCGCCAGCAGGGCGGGCAGTTTATTTTGCGAATCGAAGACACCGACCGGGCACGCTTCGTGCCAGGCGCGGAAGATTTGATTCTCGACACGCTAGAATGGCTAGGGCTAGAGTGGGACGAAGGACCGCGGCGCGGCGGCGAGCACGGACCGTACCATCAATCAGAGCGGCTCGACATCTACCGGCGGTGGGTGCAAAAGTTAATCGACAAAGGGCTAGCCTACGCCGACCCGTACACGCCCGAGGAAGTTCAGGGTTTTCGCGAAGAGGCGCGCGCGAACAAAAAAGCTTTTTTGTACCGCGACTACCGTCCCGAAAATCCGCCGGCGTGGGACGGCACGCAGCCGCTACGTTTTCGGGTTACGAATCCCAAACGTTGCACTTGGCACGACCCGGTGATGGGCGAGCTCAGCGCCGGACCGGAAGCGCTGGACGATTTCATTCTCATCAAAGCCGACGGTTATCCGACTTATAATTTCGCGCATATCGTCGATGACGCCGAGATGGGCGTGACGCACGTTATTCGCGGGCTGGAATATATTTCGTCGATTCCGCGCTACCTGAGTTTGTACGAAGCGCTAAATATAGCGCCACCAGTTCTAGCGTGCCTGCCGCATATCATGGCGCCCGACGGCAAGAAAAAACTCGGCAAACGCGATGGCGCGAAAAGCGTGACGGATTATCGGACGGATGGAATTTTGCCAGAGGCGATGTTGAATTTTTTGGCGTCGATGGGCTGGAACGACGGCACCAAGCAAGAAATTTTCAGCCGCGAAGAGCTGATTGAAAAATTCAGCCTAGAGCGCGTACAGCGTTCGGGCGCGCGTTTCGACGAAAAGCGTTTACTTTGGCTAAACGGGCAGTGGATTCGCCGCTTGAGCCTCGATGATTTGCACGAACGCGTGGCAAATTATTGGCCAAAAAGCGCGGGTAGTAGCGCCGACGCCTATAAAAAGCAGGTTCTAGCGCTCGTCCAAGACCGGCTGAAGACCCTAGCCGAACTACCGCTGATGAGCCGCTATTTCTTCGAGGAACCGGCGGTCGATTTAGGGCTGATTTCTGATAGCAAACAACTCCGCAAATTAGACAGCGGCGAGCAGCGCGAACTTTTGCAGATAGCCCGCAGCGCGCTCGCGGAACTTGACGCTTGGACGCCCGAATTGATCCAACAATGCCTAAACAGCTTGCTCGAAAAAACCGGGCAAAAACCCGGCGTCCTCTTCAGCCTAATTCGTATCGCCATCACCTGGGCGCCGTTCAGCCCGCAGCTGAACGACACGCTCGCTTTGCTCGGCAAAGAAACTACTTTGGCGCGTCTAGCGTTGGCTACCTCGGCTATCAAGGATTAGCTCAAAAGTTGTTTAAGTCGCTACTGGCGCTATTTTCACCCTTATCTGACGCCACTAACTCCAATCGCTCCCGGCGGCTTTTGCCTCCCCATATACCGTGCCGTTCGTTGTGGCGGATAGCATGCGCCAAACATTCCTCTGCTACTTCGCAGGTTCTACAAATAGCTCTTGCGCGCTTTAGCAAAGATGGGTCATTAGAAAAAAATAAATCAGCCGTGTCGCTATCGCACGCAGCCGACATCTTCCAAGACATTTCCTCTGGCGAAGACTGATTATTTACGACAGTTTCTTGTGTTTGCAGCGAACTTCTCTCAAATCTCGACATACAATCAGTTTACCACTAGTCCGCTACCGCTCAAACCATAACCAAAACAGCAATCATTATGGTATAATTATCCTAGAATGCATAAGCAAAATAAACAACTAACTCCTCTAACCGCGAAGCGTTCGTCTAGCGGCGACCAGTCGAAGCTTCAGCGCCTGCGCGCCTTTCTCGAGCGCCACCGCCTAGCGGCGATATTGATTTGCGGCGTGCTGCTAGTTTTCATCGGCTGCGCGGCGGCGTTTTATTTGACTTATCAGCCGCCTGTTGTATCAACCGACCACACGCCGATTGCACGCAAAAAGAAAGCCGAGCCGGTGAAATATTACTCGCAGCTCAACGGCGTAGAGGTCGCCGACGAAGCCGCCGTCACCAAACCGGTCACTGCTGTGATGATTGAAAATTCACCGGATTCGCGCCCGCAATCCGGCATCAAACAAGCCGAAGTCGTCTACGAAGCCGTCGCCGAGGGTGGCATCACGCGATTTTTGTGCCTGTACCAGCAAAACAAACCCGGACTAGTCGGACCGGTGCGCAGCCTGCGCATGTATTACGTCGACTGGCTGGCGCCGTATCAAGCGAGCGTCGCGCATGTCGGCGGCAGCGCAGCGTCGCTCGCCGAAATCCGGAACGGCAGCTACCGCGATATCGACCAATTTTTCAACGCCGGCAGCTACTGGCGCACCCGCGACCACTATGCGCCGCACAATGTCTACACGAATTTCGAAAAGCTCGACGCGCTCAACGCCGCCAAAGGTTACAATAATTCGCAATTCTCCGGTCAAGCGCGTGTCGACGGCAAAGCCAGCGAACAACCAAACGCCACCAGCGTAGACCTCAATTTTAGCAGCGCGTGGTACAACACGCATTACGATTACGACGCCGGCTCAAACACCTACGCGCGCAGCATCGGCGGCGCAGCCAGCAACGACCGCGAAGAAGGGCGCATCGCGCCGAGCGTGGTCATCGCTATGCGCGTCGATGAAACCACCGTACGCGAAGACGGCTGGCGCCAAAGCATCGTCACGGTTGGCAGCGACGTCGCCAACATCTTCCAAAACGGTACGGCGATTGAAGCGACTTGGCGCAAAGGCAGCCGCAGCGAGCCGATTCGCTTCTTTGGTGCGGACGGTCAGGAAATCGCGCTCAACCGCGGTCAAACCTGGATTGGCGCCGTCGCAAACAACGAGGGGAGTGTCGTATGGCGCTAAAACGAGCCCAAAAACCGAAACGCGTCGCCGAAATGCGCGATTACTGGGGAATTTATCGGCGCGAAGCCATCTTGGCGTCAGTATTGATGCAGTTATTAGCCACGCTGGTGGTCGGCGGCGCGCTTGTCGTAGCTGGCGCTAGAGTCGATACTTTTCCGTTTCTCATCACGATTAGCGCGACATTTTTGGTGTCGGTGCCACTGAATCTGTTTTTGGTGCTGTTTTTGCTGACGCCGCTGCGCGACCTAGCGACCTCAATCGCGCACGCCGCCGGACAGAAAGTCGACGAACCTTTGCCAAATCCCAACTTAACTCGGTACGAAAGCAACGGATTTCACGATTTGCTGCTATATGTGTACGAAAATGAAGATGTCGATGCCAACAATTCCAAAAGCTCTCAAAACGCGCAGCACCACAAAGCGCTGCTCACCGCGCTCAATCAGACCAACACCGGCATCGTCATCATGAACACTGCCAGGGAAATCACCTACGCCAACCGCGCTGCGCCCGTCGCCCAGGTACAGGGCGGCGCGCTAAAATTAGAATTACTGTTCGACGAACCCGACGAATTTTCCGATTGGCTAACCGCCTGCCAAACCAACACCGTCCACGCGCAAAAAACTTGGTTGCGCGTGCCAAACAAAATCGTCGGCAGCGACGACCGGCGCATCTTTAACATCACCGCCAACTTCGAGCAGGGAAGTACCGCCGAAGTCGTGCTGGTGGCTTACGACGAATCAAGCATTTACCAGCCAGAAGACGACGGGCTAGATTTCATCTCGTTCGCCGCCCACGAACTGCGCGGACCAATCACGGTGATTCGCGGCTACATCGACGTCTTGTCGCTCGAGTTAGACGACCAGCTTACACCCGAACAAAAAGAATTATTCCAACGCCTCATCGTCAGCGGCAACCGCTTGTCGGGCTACATTAACAACATTTTGAACACCAGCAAATACGACCGCCGGCACCTGAAAATCCGCCTAAGCGAAGAATCGCTTGCAAGCATTTACCGAACCATCAACGACGACATGCGGCTGCGCGCCTCATCGCAGCGCCGCCAGCTCGTCGTCGACATTCCCGACGATTTGCCGACAGTCGCCGCCGACCAATCGAGTATCGGCGAAGTGATGTCAAACCTCATCGACAACGGCATAAAATATTCCAACAACGGCGGTATCGTGCGCGTCAGCGCGGCGGTGGACGGCAATTTCGTGCGAGTTTCGGTAGCAGACAACGGCATCGGCATGCCAGGAACGGTCGTCAGCAACCTGTTTCACAAATTTTACCGCTCGCACCGTTCGCGCGAAACCGTCGCCGGCACAGGCATCGGACTCTACATCTGCAAAGCCATCGTCGAAAGCCACGGCGGCGAAATAAGCGTCTCGAGCGCCGAAGGCGTCGGCTCGACCTTTTCGTTCACGCTGCCGATTTACGCCTCTGTCGCCGAAAAATTACAGAATAGTGAGCACCTAAACACCGCTTTCGTCGCCGACCGCGGTCGATTTATAAAAAATCATGCAAAATATTCAGGATAAGGAGTAGAAATGGCAATCAAAACAGTTTTAATGATTGAAGACGACCGGTTTATCGGCGAAATGTACGCGCGCAGCCTGAAGCTCGCCGGCTACGAAGTCGAGTGGGCAATCGACGGGCACGACGGCTTAGTGATGGCGACCGACAAAACTTACGACTTGATACTGCTCGACATTATGCTGCCTGAACTGCGCGGATCGGAGATTTTGCGCGAGCTGAAAAAGAGCCCGGTCGCGCAGCAGTCGCGCGTAATCGTCATGACCAACTTCGACCAAGACGAAGAAACGCGCCGCGATATCGAAAATAACGTCGATGCGTATTTGGTCAAAGCAGAAATAACGCCGCGCCGCCTCATCGAAATCGTCCGCCAACTGGACGACGCGCCGCTGGACAACGCGAAGTAACTCTGCTATAGTTAGTCGTGTCAACACCGACGGCTCTATCGTCTAGCGGTTAGGACACCGGGTTCTCATCCCGGCAACCCGGGTT
>ERZ773065.15-NODE-15-length-137489-cov-30.165665_pt1 | contig 137489 bp, 144 predicted proteins | sample MGYA00580623_ERZ773065 | MGnify/ENA primary metagenome ERZ773065 (study PRJEB29015, sample SAMEA2738017) | human oral metagenome | biome: human oral; feature: human-associated habitat; material: dental | place: China | collected 2047 ... | reverse complement strand
TGGACGCTGGCGGCTGGCGTAACATCTGGGGCTCCTGGTACTACCTGAGCGGCAGTGGTAAGGCCGTCGAAGGCTGGATGCTGGACCGGGGCTCCTGGTACTACATGCAGCCCGGCAATGCGCAGATGCGCACCGGATGGATCAACGACGGCACCGGCTGGTACCTCCTGTCGAACAGTGGCGCTATGCGCTCGGGCGGCTGGGTACAGGACAACGGCAACTGGTACTGGCTCGACGGCAACGGGAAGATGCTCACAGGCTGGCTCCAAACGGGCGGCGCATGGTACTGGCTCAACCCCGACAACGGGCGTATGGCAGTCGGCACGGCCACCGTTGATGGTCGCTCCTCCCAGTTCGCCCCATCGGGCCGCTGGCTCGGATACGCCTAACACCCCCTCCCCAGTGGGGGATACATGAAGAAGCGCCCACCTCGACTCCTTTGTGAGGTGGGCGCTTCGCTATGTGCCTCTTGATGGCAACCATGCCCCACACCCAGTTTAATGTGCCGAAGAGTGCATCGTGTGGATACAATAGGGCCGTGGGTAGCTGCAACTACCCATAACCGATGACAATCGTCCGCCCAGTTCACACCCTGGGTGCTCATCGGATCAGAGGATTGAGTTTAGATTCTCGAAGATCGCCGTGGCCAGGCCTAACGCCGCCACGGCGATTTTCATTGTCTGGCCGGGAGTGAATCGACGGCGATCTTGTGCGGAACATGATGGAAGCCGCCCACCATGTTTGAAGCCATGACCCGCTGGCAGCGGCTCTCTATCTCCCGCCACCAACCCACTACACTAGGAACCGCAACGCCCACAACCAGAAGGGAACCCATGCTTACAACAACCAGGAACCGCGTGTTCGCCAGCGGTAGTGCTGCGCTCATCATGCTGGCCGGACTTGCCGGCTATGCCACCTCACCCGCTTATGCGGACCCCGCACCAAGCGGACTGAGCGCGCACCACATGGACACACTACCTGTCCCCCCGTCGAGCGGCCAGGACACGACCGTCACCGTCCGATTCCGCTACGACGATGCTGCGCCCGCGTCAGGGCGAGGCTTCGTCGCCACCATCGGCGAGGGCGCGTCCTTCGAGCCGCACTCGTGGTCGATGCGTGAGCCTGTGGATAACACGCCCATCGGTGAGTGCTCTACGCCGGACTCCAAGACGCTTGTCTGCTCCGAAGATGAACGTGCCGACGGTAGGACTGCCTACGAGAATGGGGTGGTCACGTGGACGGTGAAGCTCGACCGCGAGCTCATCAACCAGAAGAACCTGCGCTACACGCTCATCACGCTCAATGGGGACACGTTCCCCCTCACGCTCAACTCCGCGTCTCTGGCGGCTGGCACCACGATCCCCGCGAACTTTGACCCCAAGGGCCTGGACTCCGAAGGGGCTGCAACTGACGCGCACGCCGATGGCCAGCCTGCACCGACACCTGCCCCGACGGTGACGACTCCAGCGCAGCCCAACGCTCCGCAATCCGGCCCGCAGTCAGGGCCTCAGTCTGGCCCACAGAGCGGCACCACGGCCCCCGAAAAGCCTGCCCTCGATGAGACTAACCATCCGGGCGAGGGTACTCCCGCGACGAGTGAGCTAGTGACTCCCAACGTGCCGCCCCTGGACCCCAATGCCCTCGACGGTAACGGCACCGGCGTGAACCCCCTCGACCCGCCCAACACGGGCGACGGGGAGCCGCTAGAGCGCCCCGATAACCCCAACGAGGGCCTGAGTAACAACGACGGCACCGGCAACCCCGTTGACCCCACCAAGCCAGTGGAAACTGCGCCGGGTGGCACTACTACGGCTCCCACGGAAGACCAGTCGGTCGCACCTACGCGCCCCGCTCTGCCCACGGATCCCGCGCCCGCCGCTGAGACTACTGCCCCCAGTGTGACGGTTGCGCCCGCAGGCGCAGACAAGTCCCCAACCGGCACCATCACTGCCACGGTGGCAGCAGCCAAGTCTCCGACGCTCGCGAAGACCGGCGCATCCTTCTGGCCACTGGCCGGTTTCGCCGTTGGTCTCGCTGGTATCGGCGGCACCCTGCTGGGTGGTCGAGTCATGCAGAAAGCGCGCCTGCGCGTGAAGTAACAGGCCACTCTGTTACACACACAGCCCCGCCAATGGTCTCACTCAGGCCTTGGCGGGGTTTTGTGTCCCCAGAAACGCTTGTAGTGGGCACATTACAAGCCTTTACGAGATACAAGCCACGCCATGCTGTACGCGAATTGGGCGACCTGCCGGTCAGTATGATGGTTTCGCCCATCCGGCCCCGTAACTACAAGGGAAACATGAACATCACCGCAACACGACATACGCGAAAGGCTCTCGGCGCGCTCGCAATTCTGACCCTCGTCGGAACCAGCGTCGCCACCACGCAGCCAGCCGCCCACGCAGCCGCCCCCACAGGATACGAACTCTCCTGGAGCGACGAGTTCGACGGCTCCAATCTCGACACCTCCAAATGGGGATACGCCTACGGCTGCTTCGACCCGAGACTGAAAACCCAAACCCACTACACCGACAGCTCCGAGAACGTGAGCGTGTCCGGCGGCTACCTCCACCTAACCGCACGCCACTCGCCCACGCGCGAGAAGTGGAACAAGGAAACCCGGAAGATGGAAACCATCGACCGGACCTGCACGCGCACCGAGAACGGCCAGAAAGTCACCTACCCGGCCCCCTTCACCTCTGGCATGGTCCAGACCCGCGACGATAAGGGCAACGTCAAGTACGCCGCCTACGGCGACTTCTACGCCGAGGCCCGCATCCAACTCCCCGACGGCCCATCCTCGTGGGCATCGTTCTGGTTCACTGGTACACAAGGTGGCCCCTGGCCAGGGAACGGCGAGATCGACGCGGTAGAAGCAAAGGGCTACGACCCGAACTACCTACAAGCGAACACGCACACGCCTCGAGCAAGCGACCCGTCGAAGTCTGAACAGCACCATGGGCAGCTCGGCGGTGACGGCACCAGCCAGACGCAGTTCCACGTCTACGGCGTGGAGAAGACCGGCGAGAAGATCACGTTCTACCTCGACGGCGTTCCGCGGCACACGGTCAACTACTCGGACATCGGCGGCGCTAACCCGTTCGTAGTGGACGGTAACGGCATGGTCATTCGCCTGAACCACATGGTTGGCGGCACCTTCCTTACCTCCAATTCCGGCGACACGACCTACGTGGACGCAACCGCCTACGCGGACAACTACATGGGTGCTGGATCGGACATGCTCGTCGATTACGTGCGCGTCTACTCGAAGAAGCCCGCCGTCGAGGAACCCGAGGCTCCGGTTGTGCCCACGCCAGAGCCGACTGCCCCGGTTGAGCCTGCGCTGCCGACGGATCCCAAGCCCGCCGACCCGACACCGGCAGAGCCGACCCCCGCTGAGCCTACTCCGGCCACCCCCGCGCCAGCGGAGCCCACACCTGAGACACCAGCTCCAGCAGAGCCCACGCCCGCTGACCCGGCCCCCGTGGAGCCCGCGCCGATTCCCTCCGCTCCAGCAGTGCCAGAAACACCGGCCACGCCCCCAACAGATAACGCTGTAACCCCATCGCCGGCAACACCGTCTCCCGCGACCCCGGCACCAGCACCGACTCCCGAAGCGCCCGCGCCCACTCCCGCTCCGACAGAGCAGCCCACCCCAGAAGCCCCCGCCCCTGCCCCCACAGTCGAAACCCCTGCGCCAAGCGCACCCACTCCGACCGTGGAACAGGCACCTCCGGCAAACCCTACCGATGGGGCTACTCCTGGTACCGACGGGGTACATGGGGCCGGTCCCTCTACGTCTACACCTGGGACCAATGGGGCGGTTACTGGTGGGGTACTCCCCGCTGGTACAGCCCCTACCGTTACGGCTACTACTCATGGTGGTGACGGCACACTAGCGAAGACCGGAGCAGACGCGAACCTGCTCATGGGCGCATTGTCCACAGCGTTCGCCGGCATCGTCTTCGTCGCCATGCGTAAACGCCAGACACGCCAGTAACGCACCACAGTGCCTCTAGCGCACACAGAACGCCCCAAGGAGGACGCAGGCACGCACTGCACCTCCTTGGGGCGTTCCCGCGTCTCCTGCGGGCCTCTACGGCTTACAGGCGGGCTGCTATGACCCACACATGCCCTCCTATGACGGGAACACTCATAGAACAAGGCCCCTATGACATAGAAACCCCCTCCTATGACATAGAAACAGGCTGCTATGAGACATGTGGTCACACACAAACGTGCGCCCCAGGAAGGTTACAGAGAACCCTGTGGGGCGCACGCTAGTGGAGGTGTGTGCTATAGCTGTAGAACTAGCTCAGCCCTTGCGACGATTCCGCGCTGCCCAGGAAGCGCTTTCACGGGGGTGACTCGCAGCCATTTTTCCTCTGCCTCTGTGATGTACAGCCAAATGTCGGTCGGCATGAGGGGCGTAGAGACTAGCTCTTGGCCGTCTACAAGGGCCTTCCGCGTTGTATTGTCGCTACCTGCAACGAAGTAGAACTCCTTGTCCCCTTTTTTCAGGTGCTCTTTTGCGACTTCCATGAAGTCTCGCGCTGCTGGGCGCATCCAATCACTTGATAGGTACTGGTAGTTCCTGGGCGGAGCCCCGCGTTCTACGTACAGTGGCCTACTGAGGTCGTAGCTAATTGCGACACTACCGTCTTCCGCTCTGTTAATGGAGTAGGCGAATCGTTTGTAGCTCTTTCCGTAGCTGCCACAGTATCTGACCATATCTGTGCTGCCCCAGCAGCGATCTCTACGGTCCAAGTAGCACAGCTCGAGGTAGCCGGTGACATCTCGCCAAACCATTTCCGCTACTTCGTCTTTGAAAATGACACTCCAGCCAGGCTTGACAAGGTACTTGATCTCCTCGAGAAGGTGAGAGCCGTTGTTGACAGTTCCGAAGCCACCCTTAAACGGGCGCGACTGAGGAGGAGTCTTCTTTGCGCGCTTCGCCCAAACGATCTCATCCGATGGGTAGTTCTCGCTAACCGCATCAACGGTGCGGCGAACTTGCTCCCACAAAGCATTTTCTTTGTCTCTTTTAGCTAGGGCACCTTCATCATCAATCTGAATGTACGCAGGCGAGTAGCCATTCACTACTTCGGCTAGAGACTCCACAGCCTCCAGCACCTTCTTGACCTGATCGGCCACTTCTGGGAACTCTAGCGGCTGCGGCACTACGTAGGAATCGTCACTATAGTTGTTTACACGTCCGAAGTACTGCTTATTCGTAGTGAGCGCATAGAACGCATCCATCTCTCGCCTGCACGTATCATGCGCGCTTTTTAGACGTGCACGTTGCTCGCCTGCAATGACTGGACGCTCGGGATCTTCCTCACGGGTTCGCAAAACTCTGCCCTGCGATACATCAGGGAAGTAGGCAAAAGGCAGTGCTCCATCCGTCGTTGAGTGGAACATTGTTCTTTCGTCCCACACTTGCAGATAGCCTTCCGCCTCGCCCAAAAACTCTTGAATACGCCTAGGCAGATTGTCGTATTTGTCGAATTGCTGCTTGATGTGGGTATTGTTTCTCAATGCCTGTTTTACGTGGAACCAATATGGTTTCTCTGCTACTTCGTTCTGCCAAAATGGCGGAGTTGCAGCTCCCGCTGTGGACTTTACGTGTTCAATTGCTTCACCCCAGCGCTTGTTCTGCGCAGTTCTCACATACATTTGTACGCGGCTTTTAAGAAAACCCCAAATATCACTTAAATCTGCGGCCAGGTAGCAAGGCTCTCCATTCTCATCCCAGAGTCCGGTCCCCTTGTCGAAGTCGGTTTCCTCTTCCCAACTCAACGCATCGAAGTTGTAGTAGGGTCTGAACGTGGAGAGCTTATCCCAAAGTCTGCCAGTTTCGTCGAGTGACAGAGGCGATGTGACAATTTCTGCGAGTTTACGTTCTCTCGCGTCGTCCCACTCGAGAACTCTTTGTGCGGCTTTCCTTATCCACGAGTTGTAACTGTCTGAGTTGTCGATGATGCTTTGAATCTTTGCCCGCGTTGGATCCGCCTCCTTTTCTGCGCGCTTCATGATTTCTTCTACCACGAAGCTATGCGCTTTCGCGTGCGCAGCCTTTGAGAGGGGAGATGTGGCAGGTTCTCCGAGTTCTGCAAGTGCACTTACTACACTCTCACAAACTGAGCGAGGTCTGGCTTCTGGCGAGTAGACGCATCGGCGGACATTGTTATAACGCTCCGTTTTAGTCCATCCAGTTGATCCATTACTCGCATCAGCGTCTCGCTCGCTATATTCTTCGATGCTGAGTGGTGCTACAGCGCCTTGGTAATGCTGTTCGAGCATGGCGTTCACATACTCTAGTGTTAGCTCCTCACTTGCAGGACTGCCGTCGGCAGCGAAGGCGACCGTGTCGCCTTTCAGACGCTTCCAGTGGAATAGAGCGGTTGCATATTCGTTGCTCCAACACTCTGCAACATCAGAATCTTCGGAGAAGGTCCGCACGTCCAGATACTCGCCGTCTTCTTCTGCTTTTTCGAGTTGTAGGATGTCGCAGGCAGTGTCGTAGTCGAGTGGGCGACTAGAAACGCGCTCGCCATCACCTACTGAAAGCCATGCTTCGCGCATGGTGGCTTCTGGTTTATCGCCCTCCGCATGGCTAACGAATACCCTTGCAGCGAAGCCGACTGTTAGGTCGTTGTGTTGTGAGTCGTATGGACAGAAGAATAGGAATGTGTCCATGTCTCCTGCGTAGAAGATGTCGTAATAGTAGGGCTTCCCGTATCGTGGCGTGAATGAGGGAGATGCGGTGATTGCGCGGATTTGGTCGTCTGTGATGCGGTGTGCTGCGTCGGGGCCGCGGAGGAAGTCGAGTAGGGTCTGCTCTACTGTGGACGCAGTTTCGAGCGTCTGGGCTAGGGCGTTGGGGTTGTACATGAGGGGTTTGTCCTTTCTGGTTACGCTTCCATGTCGGGGTTGAGGGTGAATCGTTGTCCGTGCAGCATGAGCGCGTACTGTGCGAGTGTTCGCGCGGGCGTGTCGGCGGGGAGTAGGAGGGGTGTTTTGGCGATGGCCGTTTCGATGGTGGTTTCGGGGATGCCGAGTAGTGGGGCGTTGGTTCGGACCCAGGTGTGCCAGTGTGCCCACATGCGTTCGCATGACTGGGGTGATGGGGTGGTTTTCCCTTCCTCCCATAGTTCTGCGTCGCGTGTGGAGCCCGCGCCAGTGATGTCGGCCCACACGGCCATGGGGGTGGCCGATGCTTCGCGTAGGGCTTTGATGACGAGAGGGGGGAGGAGGCGCGCTTCGCGGACGGCTTGGAGGCGTAGCTCGTGTTCCTCGTGTGCGGCCTGGTGGGTGCGGGTGAAGCCGTCGAAGATGACGCTGAGGGCAGTGAGCTTGTCATCTTCTCGTTGAGCGGCTTCTCGCACCCCGTACATGGCTCTGCGTCCGTCCACGGCCTCGATGTAGGCCAAGCATGACGTGGCCTCGTCCTGCCCGAAGACCCTGCACGCCTCCTGCACGGCTTCATCACTGTCGGCGACGGTGATGAGGTGGATGCTCTCACGAGACGGCTTGCAAGGGAGCATCAGGAGGACTGATGGGCGCACGAGGCGCTTCTGAGCGGCTACCTCCAGGTAGTTTTCGGCGGCAACGACTTCGGGAGTTCTCTCGAAGCGTGGGGACTGTGCCCACTCCTCAAGGGTGTCGATGCAGTGGCGCGCGTGATCGTCGCAGGGGATGAAGTCCTGGAACCAGTACTCCAGGATCTCCCGCACGTCTCCTTCGCCGTTCACGTTGATGTGGTCGCCCGAGCTACGGTTCCACAGTTCGACGCAGAAACTCCCGTTCGTCGCCTCCATGTCAGCCCTCCAGGCCGAGAGTTGGAACGCTGATGACCTTCTGTGTGAGGACGTGGAACCCCTTCGGCTGCTTGGGGCAAATCTTGTAAACGATGACCTTATCCACCGTGTACGGCCCCTGGCCCATGACCTGCGTAATCAGCACGTCCAACGTGCAGCCGGTAGCGTCAAGGATGGTTCGAGCGCGCTGCGCGAGAGGTCGCAGCATTTCCTTGGTCAGCACATCGCTGGCACTCACAGTCGCCCCCTTGACGTGTCCAGTAGAGATGGTTGTTGCTCCAGCAACTCCCTCACTGCCATACATGATGATTTTCTTGAGGGCGTTCACGAGGCAGATGTGCGCTTCATTCCGGCTCAGCGACTCAGGCTCGCTAATGGCATAGTCTGCGATCAGCTGCCACGCAGCTTGCATCCCCGCTTCTGGGCCGGTGAGGCGCGCTTCTACTGCGATGTGGTACATGAACGTGTTCCTTTCCTACGAAGGGGATCACCCCTCCACTCCGAGGGTCGGTAGGGGGGTAACGGTTTCTCGGAGCGGACGATGGTACTTTGTGATTGCTGGGTGGATGGTGTGTGTGATGATGCGGCTGATGGTGTGTGCGCCAGGCCCCGTGACCTGAGTGACGACCACATTCAACGTGCAACCCGTGTTCAGCAAGATGTTCTGCGCAAGGTCTGCGATAGGGCGCAACAGGCTCTTATCAATCAGATCCCTTGCATCAATAGTTGAATGTTGCATATACCCTGATCCCTTATTGAGGGTGGCACCTGCAATACCGCATCCATCTTCTGTTGCGACCTTTTCAAGTGCTAAGTCGATAGCAGCGTAGGAGATGTTGAACTGCGGGCCCGTGTAGCGGCGCGCGGGACGCTCAAAATGAAAGTTGGCGACCATCATTTTTGCCGCTGCGATATTCTCGGCGGGGCCGGTAAGGCGTGCTTCTGCGGAGATGCAATACACCATGTTGTTTTCCTTGCGGTAGGCCGTCAGTCCTCGAGGCCGAGGGTGGGGATCTTGTATGTCGTGGTGGTGACACCGTGGCTGCGTGGGGTCCACTTGGAGGGGTCGATCTGGTAGGTGACGACCTCCGTGTAGGTGTCGCTGTGACTCTCAGGAGACGTGAAGACGGTGACATACACCTTGATGATGCGGGCGACCTTCGTGTCCACGAAGTGCTCCTTGAGAAGGTCGCCGATTACGCGCGCCTCCTCGCTGCCGAAGGTGCCGGATAGATGCGAGTGGGTTGCTCCCATGTCCACGCAGCACTTCTTATCTACCGTGTCGTCGGAAGCCTGGTAGATGAGATCACCAACGGAGACAAGGGGCGGGTATAGGAACCCACCAGCATGGACGGTGCGGTAGATGGTTTGTACTTCTCGCGTCTGAATAGCAACTTTCTGGCCTGCCTGATGGGCAGCTTCAGAGTTGACGATGCCTCCGATGAAGGCTTCAACCTGAAAACGGATCACGACGAGTCTCCTTTCGTTGTGTGTGTGCTCGTTGGGTGAGCGTTGCTGTGGCTACTTAGTGCGGCGTAGGACGAAGACGGTCTTCGTCGGCCATGGCAGGCGGTCAACGTCGTAGAGGCGCTGGAAGTGCTTGAGGTAGCCTTCGTCCCACTCGTCGTACTCTCGCTCTAGCACGTACTCGCCCCACCTGTTGATAACCACGTTGAGCATGGAGCGCGTCCCGCTGTAGGACTCTATGGACTCCCGAGGGAGGCTGTCGAGGCCCCACACGGAATGGAAGGCGATCTCGTAGAGATTGGTGGGGTTCGCTTCAATCTTGAGGCGGTCCCAGTTCACGGAGTAGTCGTTTCCGCCCCTGAAATGGATGATCTTGTTGATCGTGAGTGCCCCAACCCAGGTAAGAACTTCGCGCATCGCGTCTACGGAAACGACATTGAGGGACTTCAAGTTGCTGAACTCCTCCACCTGGAACCTCGCCCCCGACCAGTCGCGGATGATGAGCACGCCGCTAGGCGCAACCAGCTGTCGGATCAATTCAAGCTCCTTCAAGCTGTCTCCGTTGCCCTCTTTCAGGATCTCGTGCACGACGCTGGACAGGAACACCACGTCGTAGCCGCCCGCACGCTCTTGGAGGTCTTCCTTCGTGCGGAAGGTGGCTCCAGCGTCCCGCATGGCGGTCTCGACAGTGGTGCTGATGTCGTGGCACTCGTACACACCGCCCGCATCTTCGACACGCTCGCGGATACCGCACTCAACGGGCATACCGCATCCGTAGTCGAGGACACGTGCCCCCGGCGTGACGTAAGGGGCCAGAGCCTCCCACTTAGCGTTGAGTGCCGAGGCCATACGACGCACGTACTCGGGGCTCGTGGAGTCCAGGTAGTTGTCCATAGTGTTTTCTTTCTTGTTCGCGTGCGTAGCTGGTTAGTGGCGTAGCTAATGCTTGTTGATGGGCGGTACGTGTAGAGCGGTGCTGGCGATCACTCGTAAGTGCCTTAGTCGCGCGGGGAACGTCTGCGTGAGCCGTGATCCAGAACCTCAACGGTGTGGCCCGTCAGGTAATATTCGAGGAAGTAGTGAGCGCCGATCATCCTGCGGGTTTTATCTAACCACCATCCATCAAGGTCATTGGGAAGATATATCTTGTTGTCGTAGACATACGTGTTGTCTCCGATTCGGATGGTGGTGCCTCGAACGAGAAGGCTCCCGTATGGTACGGTGCCCTTGCCCGTTGAGATGGGCGTGTCCCTTGCTGTGCAGCAATCGTTGCAATAGCAGATTTTTGGCATTGTTCTCTCCTAGCGGCGTTCGTTGAGTAGTGCTTGGGCGTGCGCCATGATGCGCACGAGCGAGTCGATGCGGGCTTCTGGCGTGGCGGTGGGGGTGCGCCAGGTGTTCCAGTCGTCAGCACTGCCGTCTTCGGCGTTATAGCCGTTGAGGGCTCGCGTGAGCACCTGGTAGTGGCCCTCTCCCGCAAGCGTCGTGGTTTCGGCACGTAGGACGGTTGCTGCGGCTCCCAGGAGGATGATGAGGTCTGCGGGGGAGCGTAGGGGGTCGCCGTCGAGTTCCGCATCCGCGTACACGCTGAGAAGCTGGCGTTCTGCGTCGATGGCCGCGGGGGTGAGCGGGGCTCGGTCGTAGCGCCATGCGATCTCCTGGTCGAGGAGGCCAGAACCGATGATGACGGTGTACGTCGGGGCTTCCTCAACGGTGGGGGTGTCAGTTGTTGCCAGCATTGTGCACATCCTCCTTGATGTAGTCTCGGGCGACAAAGGTGCCGACGAGGGCGATGATGGCGACCACAAGGGCGATGCCCAGGCCGGAGTCCCATGTGCTGCCGTCGCCAGTGGCGGTCGTCCAGATGAGGACGTAGAGGGTGAGGGCAAGGCCGGTGAGTGCGCCCGTGATGAAGCTGTAGATTTGCGACTTCATTGTTGGTTCCTTCTGTCTGTTTGCTTTCTGGGGTTGATTGGTAGTTTAGTCGGTTTTGTTGCGTGCGCAAGCGTATTGATCGCACTATTTGGTTAAGTGGATCACCTGGGGGGTGAGGGGGGAGGCACAAAAACAGGACCGGCCCAAACCCACACGGAGAGGTTTAGGCCGGTCCATAACCCAGAAAGCGGAAGGAACCCGAAGGCCACCGCCAGACCGATCATACAGGCAAAACGCCCAGACAGTCCAGTCAAGGGGTCCGCTCATCTGGAGTTAACAGCATCATCGCGCGCATCCTGGCGGATTCAGGACTCCACCTTCGTAGATGTAGGCCCTGTCGTTGTCGAACCAGATGGAGCCTTCGATGAAGCTGGGTCGGCGCATCAGTTTCTTGTCGCTCGCGTAGACTCCTCGGATGGGGAGAGTGAACCAGTTGCCTCCAATATCTCTCCGTGTTTCTGTTTGGAGTTCCTGAGCCCAGATCGTCTTTACTGTCGCTCGGATGACCTCGTAGAACGAGCGGTTCATTTGGAGGATCGTGCCAACAGGCATGGCCTGGGGTGTTGTGGTGGCCATTGGGGTTTCCTTTCGTTGGTTGGGCGTTAGCTGTCGTATCTGGGATCGTGGACTTCGCCATGGTATTGGCGCACTCGCTGTCCCCTGATGTAGAGACTGCCGTCTTTGTGGAGGCGACAGGGGGTGATGGTGTCGTTGACGAAGCCTCCCTGAACGGGGATGCGAGCGAAGTCAAAGGTGCGCAGGACAAACGCTTCGACGGTTGTCACTTGGCGCAGCCAGACTGTTTTCGGCGCGCTGCGCACAACTTCGTAGTAGTAGATGCCTTCACGCGGAACAGAGACGCGGACGATGGCTTCAACCGGCATGAGAGGCTTGGGCTTATCCATGAGAGGTTCCTATTCAGGCTTGTACACGATGCTCATGGTCAGCCCGAGTCTAGTGTTTGCGTCGGGGCGGATCACGCCTTTGTTGTCGATGCGGCGCATGATTACGTCCCCGATCTTGGTTGAGCAGTCGAGCGTCGGGGGGCCGATTCTCGAGCGGTCAACCTTGATTTCTTGGAGCCAGAGTGTTTTCTCGGTACACTTCACGACTTTCCACGCGCGCCCAACTGGAGACCAGTAGATCGTTCCCACTGGGGGGATAGTGAAACGGCCTCGCATGGCTGACATTTCACTGGTTCCTTTCAGCTAGTTGGCGTGCTGGTAGATGTCGTGGTACAGGTCCGTGTACACGCCCTTGCGGATGCACAGGCACGCATCTTGGAGGACTCGACACTGGCGCAGGGGAATGTCTGTGCGAGTCATGCCGAGTACTGGCTTTCCTGCTGTGTCGGTGACGAGTTGGCGTAGCCACACAGTTTTTTCGGTGCGGCGTTCGACCTGCCAGTACTCATCCTCGCGGAGGCGTGTGTACCACTTAGAGCGGCTTAGTCGATAGATGGTTCCGATTGGCGGTGCGACGAGCTCACGTTTCGCCATGTTCTTTGGTCCTTCCTTTCGCGGGCATGCAGATACTATCTGCGTTTCCTGTATGCGCATATAGGTGCGCCGACACGGCGGGCGATTACCGCGTCATCCGGCGTTCGTTTAATTTGTCGTATTCGACAGTTCCGACGATTCGGGTGTGCTCGTCGTGCTCGAGCACGATTCGCGCGGGGAGTGGCGTGTTGCGGAGGTAGCGGCGCTTTTCGTCGGGGAGCGGATTTTTAACGAGATACCGCACCTGCGCAGGGTCGAGAGTGCACTGGGTTTCCTGGTGGCGAACGCGCGACCAGTTGCCGGACTCGGTACGGTGTTCGATCCAGCGCGTGTATGTTGCGCTGGTGATGCCGTCGAGCGCTTCGTCAATGGTCATCATGTGCGGCTTTTTCCTTTCATGCGGCGTTCGATCTCCTGGAAGATCTGGGCGGTACCTTTGGGGGCGCGCGTGTAGGTTTCGTCGATGCGGATGTTGGTGCCGTCGGCTCGTTTGCGCAGGCCGCTTTGCGTGTATATCCAGGATCCGCGAACGAGCGCGTACTCGGTGACAGTCCTGTAGTGTCGCTTGTCGATCCAGTGCGTGTAGGTGACGCGGGCCTTGCGTGGGGCGGCGGTTTTCGCTGCCTGGGCTTTCTGCTGGCGTTGCAGCCAGTGCAGGTAGAGGTCATGCACATCCTCGGGTGTGTCACTGTCTGAGCCGAGTCTTGGTCGGAAGAACTCGGTCCTGTTGTAGAGCTTCGACGTGTGATGCCACTCCTCCGGGTAGAGGAAGTACTCGCGTAGGAACTCGAGCGGGTAGCCGTCGAGCTTCAGGTATGTGCGAGCCTCGGCGGGGAGCGCGTCCAGGATGTCAGCTTTGCTCCACTTGGACCTGGGGCGCAGGCCGCGGTCGTATGCGTCGAGAGCGTTGTTACTCATCGACCAATCGTCAGCGTAACCGGCCATGAGTCACCACGCTCCCGCGCTGTAGCCCATGGAGTCGAACGACGCGGGCGGGACTGGGAGGCCGTCGATGCAGGCCTGGCACATGAGCTGCCCACCTCGTTCGAGGACGATCTTGTAGGCGTTCACGGCTGTCGTCCTGAATGTGTGGGCGTTGATGCACCACCAGGTGTAGGTCTTGGTGGGGTCACCCTCCCAGATGGGTGTGTTCTCACGCCAGTAGGGGGCGAGCGCTTCCGGGTCCACGTAGGGGATCTCAGTGCTGTTGTTGCTCATAGTGGATACCTGTTTCCGTATTGGCCATTGACGGCCCGGTCGAGGCCGTATTCGAGGATGATTTCAGCCCAGTGCGTGGGGCGGGCGTGCTCTCCTGTGTATGCGGGGCAGGCTCCGCTGCCTTTGGTGCCGACCGTGAGGAGGACGCTCGAGCGAGCCCGGTTGGGCAGGTAGAGGCCTGTTGGGTTGATGCGGGGGCGTGGACGTTTCCTAGAGGGGCTGAGCCAGGCTGAGGTGTCGTCGTAGCCGAGCTGGAGCTTGTGGTAGTCGCGAATCTGGGAGATGAGGAGGGCCAGGAGAGACACGTCCTCCGTGAGGAGTGTGCGCAGGCGCGAGATGGGCAGCGCGTTGGTGGAGACGAGGATCGCGCTGTTTGCCTGAGTGTCGAGGCCACCCGCCCACCTGAACGGCTCATGCTCTGCCTGGTAGTTGGCGATGACGTTGACGGCCTTGATGACCTTGGGCATGTCGGGTGCGTGGACGATGGAGCCATCGAGGTCAACCACGAGCGCGTCAGGACTCCCCTTTTCGATAAGGAATACCGAGTCCGGGTGCATGAAGTCCACGCGGTACTCGTACTGCTTGCCGGGCTTGATGTACCTGGAGAGGAGGTCGGTGAGTCCGAGCTCGCGTGGGGTGCCGATCTGGAAGATGTTCGTCCACGTCAGGATGAAGCTGTCGCAGACTTCCGCGATACGGACGACGGTTTCGGGTTGCGCGTCGTGGCCCGCCCATCGGAGGCCTGCCCGCTGGGGGTGGCGACTGTGGCCTAGCTGCATGTTGCCGTTGAGGAGGTCTTCGAGGGGACGGCGATTGTGGGGGATGTGATCGTGGTACACGGTGGGGCCTTTCAGGCGTAGTGGGAGATGCCGACGGCCCCGATCTGAACGCCGTTGCGGTCGCGGATTGGTTCGCCGGGGACTCGGATGTCTGGGCGATGGTAGATCTTGAGGGCTTCAGCGGCGACGCGGGACACGATGATGAACACGCCAGGGATCGGATCGGGCAAGCCGATGCACTGGTCTGGGTGAGTGATGTTCAGTGTCTCGGGGATGCCGGGGAAAGTCTCGGGGAGCGGCTGGTATTCGTCGGGGACTCGGACGATGGTGCCTGATGTTGGGATGACGCACAGGGGTGCCTGCTTGTCGTAGGCGTACATGGTGAGCGCGTGCGGAGTGCCGTTGATGTAGACGACCCCGTTGTCGGCGGCGATACCTACGAGTGGGCCGACGCTCGTGTTGATTGGGACGTTGCGCAGCATGTGGCTGTGTCCTTTCTGCTTGGCTTACTTGTGGAGCGTCGCAAACCAGGTGGTTTGGCCGTTTAGGAGCGGCTTTGCCTGTGTCGCGTCGAGAACAGTGACGGGTGGGGGCGTGCGGTTGGGGCCGGGGCTGCTGGCGGTTGCTGCTGCCCATGCTGCTTGGTAGTTGTCGTCAGGCTGGGTGGGGGTGCGGTAGCCGGCGACGTAGAGGGTCGGGGTTGCGCCGAGGGTGGCGAGGTCGAACATGGATGCGACGGGGGTGGTGGGGGTCTGGTTCCACGGGTAGACGAGAGCGGCGATGTCCCACCCGTCGGGGAGGTTGCGGACCTGGAGGTGGTTGTCTGCGTCGAGGCTGCGGAACATGGCCTCCCAGGTGGCCATGGAGGCGTTGGCGGTAACCATGTTCGTCACGTTGTCTGCGTCTGGGGTTCCGGCGTTCATGTGGGCGACGTAGAGGACGGGGGTCGCGCCGTCGGAGAGGAACACGTACCCGTCGAGGCTGGTGGGGCAGTCGGCGGGGGTGTCGGTGAGTGTGGGCGCGTAGGCGACGGGGTAGATGCCTGTCTTGAGGTACTGGTAGCGGCTAGTGAGCGCGTCTTGGACCTGCGTGCGTTGGGAGAGGCATGTGTCGTGGTAGGTGACGTTGCTGGTGTCCCAGGCTGCGCCGTCGGGGAGGGACGGGAACAGCGTCCAGTCGGTCGTGTCGCCGTTGGCTGGCTTGTCGGTGCGGGTCTTGTCGAGGCCTCGTTCTGACCGGCGGGTGATGTCTTCGACGTGAGATTGGGCTTCCTGGTATGCGTCACGCTCAGGGTTGAAAGCCCCGGCCAGGTGCATCACGATAGCGACGATGACGATAACGAGGAGGATGAGAGCTGCGGGGATCGTGAACACGGCGGTTGTGCGGGCTTTCTCCTGTCCTTCTTCGCTCTCGTAGTCCCAGGAGTCGATGGCGGCTTCTGCGCGCTTGTAGGGGCTGCGGGGGAGTCTCATTGCGCGTCTCCTACCGTCTCGTACTGAGCGTTGTACTCGTCTGTGGTCATGACTTCCCAGTCGCCCCACCCGTGGGGGCCTTCGACGATCACGGTGCCGGGGCGTGCGACGAGGCCCGTGTTGTGTCCGAGGGATAGGTAGTAGCCATGCTGGTCGCGGTTCAGGGTGAACGACTGGTAGTACTTCTCTGCGAGTTCTTCGATGGACGCTTCGGTGACGAAGAAGGCCGTGTAGTCGGCATCTTCACGTCGAACTGCGTTCACTACGTGGACCGCAGACTTGGCGGCTTGCGGGTTGGCGACGGTTAGGAGCACGTCGGCGTGGCATGGCTTGTTGCTTGGGCACCAGCACATGAGGTCGTGTCCGGCGAGGTGCTTGCGGGCCTGGCGTGCGACTGCCTGCCCGTCTGGGGTGGAGCGCAGCCATTTGGTGAACAGGGCGACTGCCTCCTCGTGGGTGGCGACGATCCCCGGCTGTGGTGCTGCTGCGGGGTCTACCTTCCACGGGTTGCCGTAGATACTTCCCCTGCCGACGTAGACGGCCCCGGCGGGGGCTTTCCATCCGCGAGTGCGTTGACGTTGAATGCGCTTAGGGCTCATAGTGTGTTTCTTTCTGTGGGAGCGTTGACGGCTCCCAGGTAGCGGGTGATGATTCCTCGATGTTGAGGATGCCTCGTGATGAACTTCCAGAGGTTGCTCGCTGCTGCCGGGTGGGTGGAGGCGTTCTCGATCATGACGGTCAGGTTCACGCCTTCGCGTTCGTACCGCTCGGTGAGGGCCTGTATCTCTTGCCTGAGTTCCGCATCTTCGTCATAGATCCCGAAGTGTCGATCAGGCTTGTACGCTTCGGGGGCACGGTTGATGAGCTCGTGTTCCGTGAGCCCGTATGCGGTAACAGCGAGGGGACTACCGTCGCTGGCGTGATCGGCCAAGAGGGGGATGTCGCGCTGCCACATGCTGCGCTGCCTGTGCCCAGCGTTGACTGCGACGGTACGCGAGTAGGCTGCTGCGTTGAGCTTCACTGCCTTGTCGGGGTTCGCGAGGAAGCTGGTGATGATCTCGACGGTTGGAACGTCAACATGCTTGCTGATGGTGTCGATGTCAGCGAAGATGCCCCAGACCTGGTGATGGCTGGGGCGACGCACGCGGGGGAAGTACTTCACGCTGCCTTCTTTGCGACTTGCTTGAGGCGCTGTTCACGCAGGAAGTCCTTGAGCTTGGCCAAGTCATAGTACGTGGCGGTCTCTGTCTGCTTCATGAGCCCTCCCCTATCTTCTTCACAGCGGCATCTACCGCAACGACTGTGGGGCGCGCGCACGCAGCGAGGATGAATAGGTTCACGCCGGGAACAACCACTAGGAGCGATGGTGTCCAGTGGTAGCCCGCATCAACGAGCCTGCGGCTTGTAGCGGCGAGGAACGGGAACGTCTGGATGATGAGCCAGACTGAGAACCCAAGAATGATGGGGATCGCTCGAGCGATGGCCTCGTGGCGGTTGTGAAAGAAGTCGCCGCGGGTGGTAGCGATGTAGATGAGGCCGGTTGTCCACCACCACCACACGATCAGGGTTGTAGCGGCGTAGAAGCCTGCGGTGGGCCAGTAGTCGCGTCGGCTCATGGGCGTAGCAAAATCAAGAGCTTGCGTGTAGAAGTTCTTGACGATGGAGCCAGCGCGTTTGAGGGCTGGGGGGATGGGGATGTCGGTGACCTGAACGTCCGGGTCTAGGTCTGGGTACTTTGTCATGGGTGTTGTCTTTCTGTGCTGTCTGGCTGGTCGGGTTCGTCTGGCATGATGCTGACGTACTCTTCGGCTTCTCGCGGGGCGTTGAGAAGTGCCTTGGCTTTCGGGTTTGCTCTGATCGCCACTTCGACGACGGGCTGAGGGAGACGGTCGATGCCTTGCCACATGAGGGGCCGGATCAGGTTCCGGTACTTCTCAGGCTGATGACCTTCCCAGAGGATGCGCGCGATGATGGGGGAACGCACCTGGAAGATGACCGGGTACTGGACTTTCTTCGCGAGCACCGGGAGCGCGAGGTTGAGCTTTGCTAGGAGTTCCCCGGTGCGGCTGACGTTCTCCGCGCCAGAGGGGCGGTATGCGCGCCACCAGACAGGTTCCTTAACGCCCTTGATGAACAGGGCGACGCACGTGTGCCCGGCGGCGTTCGTGTAGACGCTGATGAGGTTGCGGGGGGTCTTGCGGGGTGTGGTCACTTCTTCTCCAGTTGCTTCCAGGTTGTCGTGAGGTCTTCCTCGAACTCGAGGAGGGTTTCGTACACGCGGCCAGCGTGTAGGGATACCGTGTCGTTGGGGATCGCGAGGCGGGCCTGCACGTAGGGCACGCCGCCGTCCTTGATGGGCTTGTAGGCTCGCTCGAGTGGCGCATCGTCGGCGTATAGAGCGTCAGCTTCATCTTGGCCCACGTGGGGGAGATGCGGGAGGGCAACAAACTCAGCCGGTGTCAGGTCCGCGAGCGCAACTGCTTCGCTGATGTCGTCCGCGAGCGCAGGGTCCGCGCCTTCGTATAGAGGTTCCCCTGGCTGCACTGTGAGGATCGAGAGCGGGTTGCGAGCGCCTACCTGCTCGACGTACTGGCGCACGTCATCATGGCTGACGGTCGCAACGCCGATCCCCTGAATGGCGTTGTAGGCGTAGTCCTCGATCTTTGCGGGGCAGCGCGGGTTCACGCAGGTAATCGCTGCGAGGTCGATCCTGGATGCGAGGGGCCACTCGCATCGTGGACACTGCGAGGGGAGGGCTGATGCGAGCTTGGGGGCGACGCTGCGTAGGCGTTTGGCGACCTCGGTGATGAGGGGCACCGGCTCACTCCTTCCTGTGAGTCGTTTCGTTACCCTCATAGTTTATCGCATTTTGGGGCAAAACCACGGGAAATAGCCCATTGTGAGCATGTTTTGGGGCATGGGAAACCCCCTGCCGTTCCCAAAGCGAGATGCGGCAGGGGGTGGTGAGGTCAGAGCCAGGATGTTGGTAGGCCTCGCTTGGCGAGCTCGTACTTGATGCGGTCGGCGACTTCGCGCGCAAGGGCGAGGCGTGGGTTGTCGGCTCCGTAGCGTTCTTCGATGTCCTTGAGGCGGTCCTCCATGCGCATGGGCGCGCCGGTCGGTGAGGTTGTCATGTCGGCGGCGTTGATAATCAGGAGCTCATCATCCATGTAGCCGACGGTGGGGTCTCCGTGATCATAGACGGCATCTGCCGCAACTCCCAGGCCGATGAGGACCCTGCCGCCTGCGTGAGCATGGTCGTCAGGGTCGAAGGCGTATCCAACGTCGTGTAGGAGCCCAAAGATGTAAAGCTCGCGCGCCCGATCCTCGGTCTTCCCGAAGACGGTCTTGGCGATCTCATAGGCACGGTTCGCTGTGGCGTTCATATGGGCGAGGCGGCTGGGAGTAAGGGGGGTGAGGGTGGCGGTCATGCGCGGGTTCCTTTCGGGGTGATGTGGGCGCGGATCTGGTCGAGGCTGACGGGCTGGTAGGCCCATGCGTCTACTCCGACATTGATGTCGAAGGTGCCCCATTCGGGGCGGGTGGGTATTTGGTCGTGGGTGTGTCCGTAGAGGAGGACATCGGTCTCGTCGCGGGTGAGTGAGTTGCCGTAGAGGACTTTCGGGTCGAAGGCGTTGGATGAACACCCGGCGGGTACGCCTGTGTGGGCGACCATGTTGGCAACCTGCCTGGACGGGTAATGCGACAGGATGAGCATCGGCATGTCGGCGACCTGGAGGACCATCGAGTCGGTGATCGTCGAGAACACTTCCGCGAGGCGCAGTGTCGCCCACCTGGCCTTCGGATCATGGTTGCCGCGGACGAGGTGCATGTGCTTGTAACCGACACGCTTGGACACTGGGGCCAGGAGTGCGACGGCATGGTCGATGTCGCGTTTCCTACCGAGCGAGAGGTCACCGAGGATGTAGAGGTCATCCCCGGATTGGAGGCAGCGTAGGAGGTTGCTGACGATCAACTGGTCGTGCTGTTCGACGCTGCGCGCCCCACGGTGCATGAGGGCGACGCTCTCGTGGCCAAGGTGTAGGTCGCTAGTGAACCAGTGCGTCATGGGCGAGCGCCTTTCATGCTTTCGTATGCGGCAACGATACTGTCACGTAGGGCGGCGTAGAAGTCCCGATTGATGGGGTGGTAGACCTCGTAGCGTCGCCCTTTGGAGACGTTGTACTGCGAGGGCATTCGGAGACTGTAGGTCGCGTCTGGTTCTCTGATGAGGCGCATGTCGGTGATGACGAGGAAGTCGCCGATATAGGCGGCTGCTTCGCAGAGGAACCCGCGTGCTGTGTCGTCGGGGATGTGGGTGATCTTCACGCGCGTGATTTCCGGTGTCATAGGTAGAGCCGTCCTTGTCTGCTGACGATGTTGCCGACGCGGATCTGCTTTTCGACAGCGGCGCGTGGGAAGTATCGGATAGTGTCTTCAAAGGTTGCGCCGGGGTGGGCGCGCAGGAACTCGCTGATGGTGGCGGGCGCTTCGTACACGGAGTCCGTGACGGCCCCTGTAGGCGCGTGTGCGGCACGAACAGGCTTCGACGCTACCGCTGGGCCTTTGGTGCGCCCTGCGGCGCTCTGTGGGGCTTGCTGAGTGTGACGGCGACGCTCACCATCAGCATCACGACGAGAGTTCTTGCTGCCCGTCGCCTTGGTCTGTGTGACACGGCTGCGGGTGGCCTTCCGGTCGGGAGCACTTGGCGCTGGCCGTTGATGGTTAGGATCAGCACTCATGGCCTCCAGTTCAGAGTCGGGGAAGCTACTGACGAGAGCCGTGAGGGCATCGCCGGTCAGGGGCGCTTCACCTTGGATCCGTCGTAGCGGCTCGATGTACTCCGAGCGGGTGGCCGGAGTGATGGGGCGGGGGTGGGAGAGAAACGCGAAGCCTTGCTCTCGTTCTGTCTGCTCGAACTCGTCAAACATCTCCTGCATGAGGGCTTCGTAGTCGCCGGTGCCGATCACCCGGTTCTGGTGGTAGGTGGTTTGAGCGGCTTGGAGCTGCTGCGCGACTTCGGGGTCGATGTCCAGGATCATGATTCACGCCTCCTAGAAGGTGTCCCAGAAGGACTTGCGGTCGAGGTTGGCGCTTTCCTCACTGCTCAGCGCTGGCGGTTCCGACTCGTCGCCCGTGTCGTCGCCCTGGAATGCCGACTGGAACGGATCGTCACCCGCCGGAGTCTCCTCGCGTGCGGGAACCATGTCAGTGTCGTCCTGGTCACCGAAGGGGAAGAAAGCGTCGGTCTCTGCCGGGGCGGGCGTTGAGGGTGAGCTGTCCGCGTGCGCAGCGCCGATCCGGTCGAACATGGCCTTAGTGCTACTGCGCTTCCTACCAGAAGGACGCGGGGCTGCTGGAGCTGGCCTCGGCTCGGGAGCCGGGGGTTCGGCCTCCTCGTTAACGGGGTCGAGCTTGTCCCAGTAGTGGCCGATGTAGGACTCGAGACGTTCCATGCCCTTCGTGTCGGGGGCGAGGACCGCTGCGCGCAGGTACGTTGGCGCGCCGTCGTTGATGTCGGCAATGCGCACTGCCACGTCGCCAGCGTTGGAGAGCTTGTACGGGAACTCGCTGGCTGAGTTCAGACCGAGGTTTTCGGCGGCGCTCGCGTCGCTGGCTGACTTCGCAGTGATGCGCACGGAGATCAGCTCGGACACGCTCTTGGGGATCACGTCATTCTTCACTCGGTGGGGGATGAAGATGGCGCGCATACCCAGGGCCGGGAACTCAGACACGAACCGCTCGATGAGCTCACGGTATTCGCGAGCGTCTTCCTTGCCCATGGCGTTGGCGAGGGACATCATCTCGTCAAGGACGACGTACAGGAACGGGAAGGTAACTTCGGGATGGTCGCGTCGGAACTCGAGGACATTGACGTACCCGTACTGCTGCATGATGTTCTTGCGGCGCGGGGCTTCAGTGTTGACGAGGTAGCGGAGCATGTCGATCACCGAGTCCACGGTGTACTCCTTACGACGCACGTGCGGCAGGTCGTAATTGGCGTACTCGCTGATCTGGTTCTTCGGGTCGCCGATGTACAGGTGCAGGTCGTTGGGGCTCATGTAGGCGCACATCTGGTTGAGGATGAGCTTGACGATCCAGGACTTACCGCTTCGAGGCTCACCGGAGACAACGATGGCGGGGGCTTTGAGGAGGTCCACGGCCTTGACGCTGCCGTCGCCGGTTGTTCCGATAACGACGGGCATCTCGGTCTTGGGGTTGCGCACGAACTTCTGCGTGTCGGGGGACGCGGCGTACATGTCGGCGAGGGAGATCATGTCGATCTTGGCTCCCTTGTAGATGCTGATGAACGCGCGAGACCCGGACTCGGCGCTGGTGGCGTAGGCGTTGGGGTATTCGAGGTTGCCGTTGTCGTCGTACTTGTAGATGTTGACGACTTCATCGGCGATTGCCTGGGTCTTCATGCGTGGGGTGCGGCTGATCGTCAGCTTGAACATGAAGGGGTTTTCGGAGGCATCCTTGAGGTCGGGGAGGAGATCGTCGCGGGTGCCTACCTGCTTGGCTGCGTCGCGGATGAGCTCAGCCCAGATCGCCCATTCCTTGCTGCCTTTACGGAGGTTGCGCATGTCTGCGAACTTGGGGCTGATGGACGGTAGGCCCTTCGTCAGGGTCTCGTAGATGAACTGGCGGGTCTGGGTGCCCTTCTGCATGTTCAGGTTCTCGAGGTCGGACTCGAGGGAGTCGTAGTCCACGTCCTTGGCGGGTTCCTCGTCGGGGATGAGGTCGTTCCAGTCCCAGCTGTCTGATTCCTGCTCAGGTTCGGGGGCGGGGGTGCTCGCGGGTTCTGGCTCGTCGAACACGGGGAGGGGCTGCGGCTCGATGACGGGGGCGGGTTCCGGCTCGGGGGCGGGGCGGCGCAGTTGCTCGCGCACGTCGTCTTTCTGGTCGATGATGTAGCCGCCGGCGAAGGTTGCGATGCCAATGAGGGCGGAGACGGCTGCGCCGACGAAGATGTAGTAGCCGACTGCGAGCGCTGGGAGGAAGTTCGACAGGAGCCACATGCCCGCGCCCACTACTGAGATAACGCCGCTGGTCTTCATGGTGGCGGCTCCCATGCCGCTCACGGATGCTGCTGTGTGGGTCTTCGCTGCGACCACAGCGGCTTTCGTGAACTCATAGGAGTTGCGCCCGGCTTTCGACGCTGCCTGATGTGCGGCCTGGCTGATAGCCTCGGATGCTGTCTGCGGCTGCTGCCCAGACTGGCCGAAGGCGGCGGGCGGCGGGCCCTGCTGCCCGAACGAGGGAGAGAACGGGTCAGTGGACGGGCCACCGAACGGCGACGGAGAGGGCGCGCCGAAACCGGATCGGGAGGAACCGAAGGGGTCATTGCCGCCGCCACCGAAGGGGCTATCGAACGAGGATGAGCGCGACGGGACACCGAAGGGGTCGTCGAAGGAACTGCTGGACGGGCCGGAGTCCATGCCCCAGATAGACTCGTCACCCATGCCGGGCGCGAACTCGGGTTCCTGGTTGCGTGCGTTGAAACGTGCGAGCGCGTCGTCGCCGTTGGTGGGGATGGCCATAACCGTTTAGGCCTTTCTGTGAGGTTAGCGGACGGTGATGAGAGCAATGACGAGGGCGATGGCTGCGACGATGCAGGAGATCGCGTGAAAGCCGTTGCGGTACTTCTCGTCGAGGTCTTTGAGGGAGTGGACTCCGACGTTGGTGAGGATCAGGAGCATGGTGAGGATTGACCAGATCATCGGTTCGCGTCCTTGTACTGCTCGCGGATGTAGGTTGCCACGTCAACGCCGTCGGTGTTGCGCAGGAGGTTGTCCAGGTCTTTGTCGATGGACACGAGCCACCCGCTGTTCTGCGCGGGGTAGCGCTGGATGGTGAGATCGAACGTCACATCACGCATGGGAGCGTCACCTTCTTGCGGGCCGGTGGTTTGGAGGTGATCGACGGCCTGCTGGTAGGAGTTGGTGATGTACGTGTAGACGTACTGATCCCCCTTGCTCGTGTCGGCCTCGCCCTTGTTGTAGTCGCGGAGGTTCTGGAAGATCGTGTCTCGGTCCTTGTTCCAGAAGGTCTTGTTGGTGAAGTCGAGCATCTTGGCGCGCACCGTGTAGACCTGCTTGTCGGTGGAGAAGTTCGCGCCACGGGTGACGGACTGGACCTGTAGGGACAGGAGACCGAGGCGGTAGCGGTCGCGCTGGTACTGGTCCTTGTAGTCGGTGCTGGAGGCCGTGTCGGTGTCGAAGAAGTCCGCGTAGGTCGTCGTGACGGAGGATCGACGCGAGTTAGCTTCGGCGGTGGTGAAGTCCAACGTGTTCAGGGCACGCAGGTAGGCGTAGGCAACCTCATCGGGAGGGGTGTCGGGGTTACCGAGGGAGAGGAGGGTGCCGTCCACGTCCCAGATGAACCCAGACTTCGGGGTGCCGTACTTCTCGCGCAGGGTGGGCTGCTGGTTCATGAGGAGCTGGTCAACGCCGTCAGGGCCCGCAGACTCGGACGCGGATGGGGTGGAGCCGGACTGCGCGAGGGCGCGGACTCTCTCTTCGTTCGCGCGCGCGGATGACGCTGAGTGCGAGAACCAGTAGACCACGGCGATGACGAGGACGAGGAGGACGGGGAGGATGATCTTCCACTTGGTGCGCACGAACTTGATGACGCGCTCAGAAGCGGTGAGGTCTTCCTCCTCGTCACGCATGTTGTCGGCCACTGCTGCCTGCTGTGGGCGTGGCGCGGGACGGGGGGCGGGTGTGGGGGCCTGCTGGCCCTGTGGGGGGCGCTGCTGGCCGGAGGGGGAGGCCGTAACCTTCATTTTCTCTCCCTTGGTTCTGGTTCTAGCTGGTTAATTGAGGGCTGAGAAGTCCCAGCCGTCCGAGGCGGGCGCTGCTTCTGTCGGCGGTTCGACGGCGGCTTGTTGTGTGCGTCGTGAGCGTCGGCGTAGCGGTGGCCCCTGTTGGAGGAGGTTGTCGATCTCGCGTTGGAGGTCGTCGGGATCCTGGAACGCTGTTGCTGCGCTCGTAGTCTCCTCAATGGCGGTGTCCTCGACTGCTTCGACAGAGCCGGTCTTGAACAGTTCAGACTGTGCAATACCGTCGGGGAGCGCCACCTTCCCCAGGGTAACCTCTCCGGTGGACAGCTTGATAACGAACGCGCGTTTGTAGGGCGATTCTGGACCGTCTTCGGATGTTTTGCTGGTTGCTGTGGCAAGTAGCGTGAGTTCGTCCTTGAGGTATTCGATACTGAGTCTTTTAGCGAGTTCGTTGCGAACACTCGCATCGCCGATGCTGCCAATAGCGACCGACTGGACGTTCTCGAAAATCTTGAGTTTGGAGCCTGCTTCCAAAAACATTGATGGCTCGTTGCTGATGATGAGGTTAATGTCGCCCATCTTGCGGCCACCCGTGATAGCGGTGCCGAGAATGCCAGCGGCGCTAGGGAAAGCAGCCCAACGCTGAAGCTCTTCCCACACGGTGAGATTGAACTTACCCTCGCGTTTGCAGGTCAGGGAACGAACGTGGTGAATTGACGCAGCAGAAAGCTGAGAGAGACGAAGCTGCACGTCATCCACCATGACGGTGGCCTTCGACTTCATGCCGAAGGAGCACAGGACGACGCGGGCATTGGCTACGTCTTCAGTGGAGACACGGTTGGAGAAGACGCTGGCGCGGGAGCCGTCGGGCTCGAAGTACTCGGCGAGCTGGGCGCGCACGAACGTGAGGGATTTGATGTAGTCCTCGTCGCTGGCACGGTAGTCATCTTTAGCGACTCCGGTGCGTAGTGCTTCGTGGCTGTCCTTGATGACCTGGTAGACGTGGTAGAGGGTGAGGCCCTTGCTGTTCTTCCAGGTATATGCGTGCTCGTCGTCACTTAGCACGCCTGCGTTGCGGTAGACAATGCTGATGGCGTTCTTGAGGATGCTTTCGGCCCACTGGTAGGTGTGGAGGTGGGATCCCATGAGAGCGCTGAGGTAGGAGAGCGTGTAGTTCACAGCTAGGCCATGCGTTCCGTTTTCTACATCAATTGCGAGGTCGCCGGAGCTCATGATCTCAACGGGGTCGAAGTAGCTGCCCTGACCTTCAGCCATGTTGAGGATGAGGCAGGAGTCGTAGTTGGCGTAGAAGCTGACGAGCGGCGTGTACTCGTCGCCTTCCACGTCGTTGATGGTGAGTCGAACGCGGGAGTACTTCATGAGCTCGTTGAGGAGGTTCTTCACGAAGAAGGACTTGCCGCCGCCTGTTTCGGCGATGACGACGAAGTTTTCCGCGTCCACGTCGTTCTCACGGAACTTGTAGAGGATCGGGTAGCCGGAGTTCACGTCGCGGGCGATGTAGGAGCCGTGTGTGCCGATACGGCCCTGGTCGTAGCCGGTGAAGCGGGCGATGATCTCGTCTGAGAGCACGTTCTTTCCGACGCGACCGAAGGACTTGCGACTGTGGTCCATGCTGAACGGGGAGAACGCAGCGGTGAAGTCGGCGAGGTGCTGGACGACACGGTTGACGGTGATGCCGTTGCGTGTGCAGAACTGCTCGATCTTTTCGAGCGATTCGTCGAAGTCTTCGCCGCGGATGCCCATGACGATTGCGTGGCAGCGGTACTCGAAGAACTCGAGCTGTCGGTCGGCGCTGGTTGCGTTGGAGAGGTAGACGATGCTCTCTTCGCGCCACTGGTCGCGTGCGAGGTCGGTGGCATTCTTCTGGTACTCGAAGGCATTGTCGCCGAGGCCCTTGTTCTCCTCAGCGGTGTTCTGATAGTTCCGTAGGAGTGCCTTGAGTTTGGGGTCTTCCCAGTTGATTGCGGTGGGGATGCTGTAGTCCGTGAAGAACATGCGCATCGTGGGGTGGAGGCGCTTGCGCATCTCGGCGCGGAACCGCATGGGGAGCGTGGTGCTGTAGCCGTCGAAGGACAGGAAGACGACGAGGTTGTCCTTGCCGGAGAAAGAGGCGCGGTTGTTCGTGTAGAGGTTGTAGTCGCGCTCGGGGAATGTGCGAGAGTCCCGCATCTGGGTGTTCGTCGTGAACACGTCTGCCCACACGTGGTACCAGGCGATGCGGTTCATCAGATCCCAGCGTCCCACTTTCTTGGGTCGTCCGGGTTCGTGGATGCGACCTCCGAAAAGGAGACGCACGAGCGGGTTGGTCTTCTTCGTTTTCGTTGCTGCCATGGTTGTGTCCTTATGAGCGGGCGGCTAGGCTACCGAAGCCCTTCATGAGGTCTTCGTACTGGCTGGTCAGCTGAGCGTAGGAGCTGACGCGACGGTTGGCGTTTTCTGGGTACTGGGTGAACATGGGCACGTAGGTGAGAGTGCCCGCGTAGAGGGTGTGCGAGGTGATGAGTCGTCCCAGGGGGAAGTTGGTGTAGCCCGCGACGGAGCTGAGGCCGTTCGCTGCGTACACCGTCCGCGACGCGGATCCAGTCACCATGTGCGAGTGACTGTGGACTGTGCGGTCCACGCAGATGACGGCGTTGTAGTTGTTGTCCTGGATGAGCTTGTCGTGCAGAAGCGCTGCGGTGGGTCTGCTCGTGAAGACCACGGGGGCGTGCAGCGCAGGGTCGTCGCTGGACATGGAGTCGTCAACCCAGGGGAACTCTCGATAGTGCGTGCGCGTCACTGCGGAGGGGGACTCGATGAAGATGAGGCGGGGCCGCATGTTGAGGCGGTCTTGGAGGTAGTCGCGGAACCCGAGCATGAAGCTGGTCAGGTATTTCATATGACCGAGGTCTTTGACCCTGTAGATGGGCTTGTTGCCCTGATAATCCACCGGCGGAAAGTTCGTGATGCGCGGCCCACCGTTTCCGCTCGTGTGAGCGCTCTGGAGCTGAGCGCGAGCGGCCTTGAGCGTTGCCTCGGACCTGCGCGCGTGCTCTTTCAGGGTGGCGAGACTGTCATTCATGTCGCTGAGGATCCCGACGGACACCTCTGCTTGCTCACGACGCTCTTCCTCGGAGCGCTCGTATGCGGCAACAACGTTGGATGAAGACTCCGCAATGAGCGCAAGGGCTGCGCTCGGCAAAGTCTTCCCCTCGCGGACTGAATCGCGGAAGGCGCGCAGGATGTCCTTGTCGCCGGATACGTCGTCGGCGAGTACGAGGTCGGTTCCCGCTGCCAGGATCCCCTCAAGGAGGTCTGGACTTTCGAGGAGGTAGGAGTCCGTGTAGATCGCGCCATTCAGGCCGGTGATGGCCATGGCGAGTGCCACGTCTGGCTCGTCATTGACGTAGATGAGCTGAGCGTCTTGCAGTCGCGGGTCTTTGAGGGCGGCGATTGCTTCGGGCGCTTCTTCTTCCGTGTCGTGGATGACGACAGCTTCGACGGTCAGCGCACTCGGCACTGTCGCGAGGAAGTCTCTGACGGATGCGGCGATGAGCCAGTCAGGGAACCTGTCTGGCTGGATCGTCGTGGAGATGAGGGCTTTCACCGCTGCGCTCCTGTGAGGGCTTCGATCTGTCGGATGAACGGGTCGCGGTCCCACACGATGCGGGGGGCAACGCTGGCGAGGAAGTTGAGGGTGCTCGGGTTAGCGCCGCCGGGGTGCAGCCATGCCGTCTCGGAGAGGAGGCGGCAGAGCTTGTTACTGATCTGGTCTGAGTCGTAGACCGTGTTCAGGAGGGCCGCAAACCCTTCAGGTGACCCTTGGGGTGCGAGGAAGTGCGTCTGGGTGGGGTGCGCATCGTTGAGGGCAGTCAGGAATGCCTCCGTCTTGCCCGTCGTCTCCAGGGGTACATCAACGACCGTGTAGTCGAAGTAGGGGATGAATGGCAGGACGGCCTCGAGGTCGTCGAGGTTCGTGTTTTTGTCCTCTGCTGCCCCGTTGGACATGAAGTAGATGCCGCCGTCGAGGAACGGGGAGCTCTCCTTCATGGATGGGCGTGTGGCTGCGAAACCGTCGGCGTTATCCAGGAACGCGAGGATCGGGTGCTCACCTGACTGGAGGTCGACGTAGAGAACGGTGTGGCCGCTCTGGGCGTAGGCATCCGCGAGCACAGCGCTGTAGATGGCCGTCTGCTGGCTGTCAGCGGATAGGACGGCGTTGACGCGGGCCCCGGTGCGGAAGATCGGCATGTCTGGGTTTGCCGATGGGGTGAGCTGTGGGGCGTGCACGCTAAGCGGGTGAAAGTCGCGTAGCTGCGGTGGTGGGCAGGCTGCGAGGCGGTCTTCGACGGTGAGGTTTTCGTCGTCGAAGAAGCCGGTGTCTGCGTGGCTTGCGCCTGCTGCGCCAAGGCTGAGGATGTCACCGGGGATTGCGCTGGCGGCGCTGTAGGTGCGGTCGTCACTGATGGGCTGCGAGGTCAGGGTGGGAGAGGTGATGCGCGTGTCGGTGTAGGTGTCGGCGATGTCCTTGAGCGACAGCGTGAGGAGGTCAGCGAGGAAGGAAGCCTCAAGTCTATCTGACAGCGGAATGATGAGGCTGTGCGGGTGGTTGACGTTTGCTCGATACTGGTTGATGCGGTCCTCACGCGCCTTCTTCACGAGGGCGATGCTCTCGATCTTCTCGGCTTTGCCGAGGAACATGTTGAGGATCTGTAGGTTGGTATCCAGGAGGTTGCCGGTACCAAGCGTGGTATCGCTGTCGAAGATGATGAGGCGGTTGATGCCGATGGCGCTCGCGTCAGTGCTGGAGTAGCGTCCATTCAGCTCTACAACAGAGTTGAACACCTCGTATGCGTTGGAGTCAACCTGTTTGCGTGCGCTGCGCAGGAGCGCGTCTGCGGAGGCCTTCTCAACGATGAGCGCGATGCTCATAGCCTTTTTCATGTTCTTATAACCTTTCGAGCGTTTGTTACTGGATGGGGGTGGTGGTGCCGTCGGCGTGGAGGATGCGTGTGGGGCGCAGGAAGCGCTTGTAGTTGACCTGGCCTGTGGATTGGCGGATCGCGTCGGATGCGGAGAACGTCAGGAGTGCGAAGTACTTCTTCGCGAGGGCACCGATCTCGTGCGGGGGCATGTATGAGGCTGATGCCCAGTTGGCCTCTTCGCACAGTGCAGTCTTGAAGGCGATTGCTGCCTCGTGCAGATCCTCGTAGCTGCCGGTGCCTTTGGTGGTGGCCAGAAGGTACACGTCGCCGGGGGTGGTGGCGTGTTCTTGGAGGGCTGCGAGGTTTTCGTAGGTGGGGCGTAGCACGTCGTTGCGCAGTGAGGGGTTCTCGGTATTGGCGAGGTCTTCGTTGAGTCCTTCGATGCGTTCGTCTTTGCCGATGCTGCCCATGTAGTCGATGTGGCCGACCATGATGCCGCGCCTGCCGGCTTCGCGCATCGCGTATGCGTATCCCTCGTAGTGGTCGAAGACCGCCTGAGCGGTGTCGTTTCCGACGCGGGATCCTTTGTTGGCGTGGATGAAGATTCCCATGCGTCCGCCGGTCTTGAAGTAGCAGACGTAGGGGGGCGTGTTCTCGATTCGGTAGATGCCCCAGATGTCGCTGAGGGCCATCCGGTAGTCGTTGGCGAGCTGTTCCATGAGGTCGGCTCGGAACTCGCGTTCCTCGAGGATGAGGTGCCGGATGATGAGCGACGCGACCGATGGGATGAGGACGATGCAGACGATCAGCTTGGCTCCGAGGCCCGCGCCTGAGCCGATCAGGTAGGCGAGGTCCAGGAAGAATGCGATTGCGCCTGCGCCTGCTGCCATGTAGAGGCGGTTGCGCCACCGCTCTTTGCCGTTCACTTGCGGCTTGTCGAGTGTCAGGGGGATGGAGATGGACTCGTCTCCCACCTGTGGTCGCATGTCGTTTCTGGTGCTCATGCCCCTATTTTACTGTGTTTTTGACGGTAAAGGCTGGTATGTGGGTGCGTGTTTACCCGAAATGGACGTAGCCGGTAACCCACTGGTTGAGGTAGCCCTTCTGGAAGCCAACGTCGTGGGTTGCTGCGGAGGACTCGTCGGGGGAAACATTGAGGCCGGTTGCGCCATAGTCGGAGGCATGGACGATCCATCCGTCCCCGACGTAGATGCCGACGTGGCCGGGGCCCGTGATGATGTCGCCGGGGGTGAGGACTGACTCGTCACCGTTGTAGGGGGTGGCGTGGGCGGCGAAGAAGGCGCTGTTGGCCGATAGGAGGCTGGTAACCTGCGCGGAGGATGACTGTCCGACGACGATGCGGTCCTGGTCGGCTCCGAGCTGTACGGGGTTGCCAGAGTCGTCCATGGTCCACCCGGCCATAAGGATGAGGGCGCTCACCCAGCCGGAGCAGTCGTAGCCGGTGGGGCCGCGGCCTCCCCAGTCGTAGGAGTAGTAGCCCTGTGCAGGGAGGTTCGCCATGGCGTATTTGGCGTTCGCGAGCATGGCGGGGCCGATTTGGCCGGGGGAGGCTGCGACTGTGGGGACACCGTTACCGCCGTCGTATGCGTTGACAGCGGATGCGGCACTGACGGTTCCGTTGTTGCCGATGCCCATGACCTCGGGGGAGACCTTATCGGACAGGTTGGTGAGCCAGAACCAGCCGCCGCCCGCGAGGACGAGGGCGACGATAGCGAAGATCGCGAGGACGGTCACCCAGCCCATCATGACGAGGCTGAGGAGCGCATCGACGGCGCGGGCGGCGAACTTGATTGCCCCGAGGGTTGCCTGTCGGGCGATGCGAATGATCTTGGTGGTGTCGCTGTTTTCGCTGCCCGTTGCCTTCGCTGTCCCCTCGAGGGCGGCTTTGGAGGCGACATCTGCTGTAGCGACGGCGGCGTTGAAGCCGACGCGAGCAGTGAGGGCGACGATCTTGAGAGAGATCGACAGGCACAGGAGGAGGAAGGAGAGAATCACTTCGCCTCCCCCTTCTTCGCACCCCCTGAGCTCTTGCCGCCCACGAGTTTCTTAGCGCCCGCCTTGATCTTGGAGTTGATGCTGGAGGCAGTGCTTTGAGTCTGCTTCTTGGACGACTGGACGGTATCGGTGAGAGCGTCACGTCGGATCTTGTCGGCAAGGTCGGAGCGTCCGAGCTTTTCTTGCATCTCGGCTTCGGCCTGTGCTGTCTGAATCTTCGTCTGGCGCGTACTGGTTGCAGTGGCTTCGTCCTGCGCAGCCTGCGTCTTCTTGTCCTGTCGGCGTTGCATGACCTGCTGGCCTGCGTTGACGGTGCCGCCGACTGCGTTGGAGAAGCCCTGTTTCATTGCTGCGCCGATGCCGCCCACTGCTGCGATCTTCGAGAGAGCGCTGCCGAACACGCCGGAGACGCTGTTGTACGCAGCCGTGGCGTAGTGGCGCATGTCCTTGAACACTCCCCGCAGGGTGCGGAAGTACAGGAGGGACACGATGACGTTGAGCGCGCAGATCGCGAGGAGCACGAACACTGGGTCACCGAGGCGCACGGACGAGCTGAGCTGTCCGGTCACCCCATCGACGGGATCGCCCATGAGGAGGCTGATAATCCACGTCATGCCGAGCGTAATGAGGAGGAACTTGCCCAGTGGCGCGAGGATCGCTCTGGACGCCTTGGAGACCAGTTTCCCGTCGGTCGCTTGGAAGACTGCGGCGAGGAGGAACACGAGGGCGCACACGGCGATTGCGAGGAGTGTCCCGTACTTGAGGAGCGGGACCACGTAGATGCTCAGGAAGTCGGTGAGGATGAGCATGACGGAGGTCGTCATGGACGATTCCTGCGTGACCTGCTTGTAGAAGTTGTAGTCGCCGGCCTCAAGAGCGTCCTTCTGGAGGCTGTTCGACAGGATGAGACGCAGGTAGGAGTCGTAGGAGAAGTTCTTGAGCTCGTAGGACTGCGGGTAGAGCTGCACGCCCTGCTTGATGCCGAAGAACTCCGTATCGGAGAACGCCCGGTTGAACTCAAACGTGGTGAGCATCGAGGTCGCACTGTTGAGCACGCTGTCCTGGAAGCTGTAGTAGTTCAACATCTCGTTGAACGGCTTACGGCTGTTCTCGAGGACGCTCATGATGCGCGCTTCGACGCTCGTCAGGTCGGCCTTGGTGAGGCCGTAGGCGTTCATCTCGGAGGGGGAGAACACCATGGGGCGCTCTTCGGGGTAGGAGGCCGGGTCGAGGGGGTCGGTGATCGTGTAGGTCTTGCCATTATGGCGGATCGTCTGTTGCTTTGCGTAGGAAGCGTCGTAGAGCTGGTCCACCCATGCGGAGTGCATGTTGGCGAGCTGGGCAACGTTGACGTTCTGCCAATATTTCTGGCGGTTCTCGGGGTCGTCGCGGAACTCTGCGTCGTGACCTGGCTCGAACGGGAGGTTCGGGTAGGTCTTGAGGCTGTAGCGCTTGTCGTATTCGACGACGACGTTGTTAGCTGCCTTGAGGTAGGGGATGGTGTAGGTGAAGAGTTCCTTCATGCCCAGGTAGTCCTTGAGTTCGCCGTCGTTGTCGGCGGTCTCGTCCTCGTTCTCCCCGGAGGCGTTGTTGTAGAAGAAGCCCTGATTGGGCTTGTTCAGGAGCATGTCCTTGTAGCCGCCTGATGCGCTGTTCTTCGCGGAGAGGCCGTGGTCGTAGGTGTACCAGGAGAAGTGGTAGTAGGGGGATTCGGATGCGAGCGCGAAGGCTCCCAGGCCGTTGTAGTCGGCATCCGTGTACGTCTCGTCGTCGGGGTTGTATCCGGCGGGGTTGGCGGTCTTGATCTGCTCACGCGCGGACTTGCCCTGCGTGTAGGTGCCGAGGCTGAACTGGAATGCGCCGCCGGGGATACCCACGTGGTCGTTGTACGACAGGTTGTCGAGCTTGTTCACGTCGGCGAAGTGGTCGGCGACGATCTTGCTGGACAGGACGGGCGTGATGTAGGACAGGGTGGCGGGGTTGGAGTCGCCGGTTGGGCGGTTCGCAAAGCCGGACCCCATGTAGGTGTCGAGGTCCGCCTTGTAGTTCCCGTAGCTGTCCTTGAGGCCCTGCGGCCAGGTGTCGGTGGCAGGGTCGGTGTTGACGGTGGCTTTGCCGTCGCCGCGGGCCGCTACGCCGAGGTAGGTGTAGCGGGAGGAGTTGGAGATGTCCACGTAGGAGCGGTACAGGTAGGTGGAGTTGGGGTCGTCGAGGTAGGTTTCGCCGCCGTAGGCCTGCTGAGTGGCGCTGTTGAGGAGCTTGGAGAGGCTGGGGCTGTTCTGTGTGGCGTTGGCGAGGTCTTTGCCGTATTCGACAGCGGTGCGCTTCTTCGGGGACTGCCACTTCAGGAGGATGTTTTCGCCGCCTCGGTTGCTGATCGAGTTGGCCTTGCCGTCGGTGCCGTCGGACACGAAGGAGCCCATGTCGGCACTGTTGTTGAACACGGTTTGCAGGTAGTTCGAGTAGTCGTCACCTGCTGCGGCCTTGTCGATCTCCGTGGAGTACGTCTGGTGGGTGATAACGGCCCAGTACGTGAACTTTTGGCTGTAGACGGCGTTGCTGAACCTGTTTGTCGTGTCCACGACTCCGTTGATGACAGGGAAGATTGACAGGGCGATGACAACGAAGATTGTGAAGGAGCCGAGGGCCTGTTTCCAGCTCATCACGCTCATGACGGTGTAGACGCACAGGACGATGAGGATGACGAGGAGGACGTAGACAACGTAGTCGTTGTAGACCTTGATGAGGGTGTCGGTCCAAGACAGATCGTGCAGGTTGGGTGTGGACACGTATCCCGCGAAGCCGGTGTAACGGGTGGTGCCTTGGACGATGCTGATGGCCTGGGTGCCGGTCATGTCGTCGTGCCAGCGGATGAGAAGGCCGGAGATTTTGCTCGTGATGAGCTGCGCCGCGTAATTCGTGTGCTCCCAGTTCGGGGACAGGAAGAAGTACAGGTAGTTGGTGATCGCATCGGCCTTCTCGTTTTTCACCTGCGCGGGGTCGGCCTCGAGCTTCACGTCTGACTTAACGGCAGGGAGGGATGCGTTGTACTTCCAGCCCATCTTCTGATTCACCTTGTCGTCGCCGAATGCGGCCATGACGTAGCTGGCGTAGAGGCTGACGGCGGTGGGCTTGGGCATTGACGCTGCGGTCTGGGCGAGGTTCGACGCGGGGTCGAGGGCTTTCTGCCAGGCGTTTGAGGTCGTGTTCTTGTCGAGGTTGCCTGCCTTGGCGAAGACCTCACCGGAGGGAGCGGTGATCGCATCCTGGTACATGCCGTCTTCGGGCACGTCGCCCTTGAATGCCTGGATGTCGTCGAGAACGACCATCTTGTTGGTCGTGTAGACGGTCGTGGAGGCCTGTCCTTCGTGTGCGCCGACCCATTCCTTGTAGATGAACGGGGAGCGGGACTGGTTGGTTTGCGTCGCGGAGCGCATGACGGCGAAGGCGTTCTGGTTGTTGCCGCCGAACATGTTGTGCACGTAGTCGTCTGAGGCTACGCCTGCTGTCTTGTACTTCTCTTTGAGCTGTTCTTCGAGCTTTTCTTTGGTGGTGGTCCAGGAGTCAGTGAAGAACCCGTCGTTGGCGGTGGTGTTGCTCGCGGAGCCTGGCTGCGTCTTGCCGAAGAAGCCGGAGATCGGCATGAAGCCAGAGCCGTTCGCGTCATCGAGGGTGCCACTGATCTTGGTGGTCGCGTAGTTCGTGTTGTAGCCACTCGAGGTCTCCCAGGGAGTCGTGAGCTGCTGCTCGATGTTCGACAGGACAAGGTTCTGGAAGTTCACGGTGTTGTAGGCGCTCGCAGGCCCATACTTGGTGCCGGAGGAGTCCACCTTGGTCCAGGTACCGGGGTTCATGGATGCAGGGATCGCGACCCACGTGTGGTTGGGGCCGCGGTACACGATGTCACCGAAGGGACTGATCGCCATTTTGCCAGAGAAGCTGGACTGGTCGAGGGCGGTATCGGCGAGGGCTTTGGCTGCTGCGGTTGCGTCCACGCCGTCGGTGAATGCGTCGGCTTCGCCCTTGGAGAGGTCCGCATCGGCGGTGGAGAGGTCGAACAGACTAGAGCCGTAGCCGTTGCCGAGGTCGGCCATGGAGAGCGCCTGGTAGAGGGCGACAGTGGAGGGAGTGAGGTTCACGCCGGTGGGATCCCAGACGAACGCGGGAACTGTCTTGCCGTCCACCTGGTAGACGAGGGCGTTCCACTTGGCTTTCATCGCCGGGTCGTCTTCCTTGAGGAAGGTGTAGTTGGGGTTGGTGAGGCTACCGCCGGACACCATGCGCAGGAAGGAACGCCAGTCGGTCGGGTAGGAGTCCTTGACTGTCCAGGAGGTGTTCTGGTCCCAGTAGTCGCCGTCGGAGTATGCAAAGGATAGGTCGGTGCCGCCCTGCCAGACGTTGCCAATGATGTAGGCGGCAACCGAGTCGGCAGAGTCGGCACTCATACCGACGGTGGACTGTAGTGCACTGGACACGGACTTCTGTGTCGCGTCGCGAGCGTCGCTGTCCTTCTTCATGATCGAGCCGTTGTAGTTGAACTGGCTCTGGAAGGGCACGTAGAAGTTCGATGCGAAGGTGCCGAGGATCCGCAGTTCTTCCGGCTTAAGGCTACTGGCATTGGTGTCTGCGAGCTTCTGGTTCTTCGCCAGGTTGATGATCGCAGCGGTACGGCTCGTCGCATTGCCGCCCGTGGGGGTTTTCTCATCGGCGGCGAACGCTGCGGGGGCGACGATAACGCCGCTCGTGACGACGAGTGCCATGAGGAACATGACGACACGGGGCGCTGCCTTCTTGATGCGGCGCACAGTCGAGCGCATAACGCTGCGGATCTTCTTCATTTACTTAACCTTTCTTAGTTCACTCCGGCGACCTGGAGGAACCACCCCATGATCTCATAGATACTGCCGCTCACGAGGTAGACCAACACGATGGCGAGTCCAGCCATGACGAAGACTCTCCGCTTGAACCAGATCCACACGGCGCTCTTATTGCTGTCCATTTCCTCGCGCACCGCTCGTCGGGCTGCTGACGAGATGAACCTGCGGGTGATGCCCTTGTCCGCGTCGCCGACTTGAAACACGGGGATCGCGATGAAGGCCAGGTCGATGAGGAGGCTCGTCGTCACGAAAACGATAATGAGGATCGCGACGAGCCCCAAGAATGTGCTGAATGGGCCAGTGAAGGGCTTGAGGAGCGCCATGGCGCTGTAGAAGTTTGCAGATGCGTCAGTCGTTAGGTTACTGACCGCTGCTGAGACCTTGCCGTCCTGCTGACTGATGAAGGAATAGAGCTTGGACTTACGCTGCCCACCGAGGCCGCTCTTGCTGGTAGCCGACAGCGCAGCCTGCATGAAGGTCTGCTTGTCCTTGCTGTCGAGCTTGTTGTACGTCGTGAAGTCGAAGCTGACGGATCCTTCTTTGGCATCGTAGGCCATGATCTCGGGCGAGTTTTTGAGGCTCCGGTTCGCCTCGGTAACGATGGCGGAGATGTTGACATCGTTCTTGGCGATGTAGGTGGTGGCGCGCACGTTGTCGTCCGCGAAGGCTGGCCCGACAGAGAGGATGAGCGCGACGAGGGTAGCGAGGAGCGTCAGGAGCGCCTTGCGGGGGCCTGCGAGTGTCTGCGTGGGGGTCATTGGGTCATTTGCCTTTGCGTGAGCGTGTGCGTGTTGTGGATGTCGATGAGGGCAGGGGAGCTGGCATGTTGCTCCCCTGCCCTCGAGCGGATCAGAAGAGGCTTCCGGTCACAAGGTCCATGGCCGTACCGACAAGGCTCCAGAGGAGGTTGTAGGCAAGGAAGCACAGAGCAAGGCCAACCATTAGGTACTTCATAAAGGCCTTCTTGAAGTACACCCAGACGGCGTTCTGGCCATTCTCTTCAGCTTCGACGGCCTTTCGGGCTGCTGTGGACACGAGCTTGGTGCTCGCCTGACGTAGGCCACCGCCGCCGCCACTACCGTTACCACCACCGTTGGCGACGGCATCGGAAAGCACCTGGAACGCGGGGATGCTGATGTACGCCAGGTCGATGACCGCTGAAATTGTTGTCCCCGCGAGGATCAGGATAGCCAGGAAGCCCAGGGCGGTGGACAGTGGGCCGCTGAACGGCGCGAACCAGCGCGCGCCGCCGTCAAGGTCGGCATACACGCCGCGAGCGAGCGTCGAAGTTAGGAGCTTCGAACCGAGGCCCGAGTTGGAGCGCAGTTCCTTGAACCAGTTCTGCTTCGTCTCTGAGCTCACGCCAGCGGACTTAGCAAGGGACGGAGTGTAGTCCTGAGCAGTCGGCTCCGTGTAGCTGTCGGTCTTGGCCATCAGGTCGTTGGCGAACTGGCTCTGTGCCGAAGATGTGAGCTGTTCGTAGATGGCCTGGTTAATCGTGCCCTCGGGCTTGATAATGTCCGAGCCGTTGACGGTGCCGCCGCCGCTGAGCTGGTAGGTGTTCCCAGCCAGATCCTTAGCGACGGTGGTACGTAGAGCCTTGTCGGCCTCCTGTGTGGCGTTACCAGCGCCGTTGCCGTCGGCTGCGGGCAGCACGCCGACTGTTGTGGGTGCAGTGACGCTGATCGACGCGCTCGCGGGCGCAGTGACGGGAGCCGCTGTCGCAGCGGTTGTGGTGGCAACGATTGGGGCGACGGCCAGGAACAGCGTTGCGAGTGCCGCTCGGCCCATGCCCATGCGTGGGGAGAGTTTCATTCTTCGGTGTCTTTCTGTGTCGATTCAGATGATCTGGAACGATGTGTACGGGGCGATTCCGAGCCTGTAGATCAGCCAGCCCAGGAGTCCTAGGTTGACTGCGTGCAGGATGTTGAACACGATCTTCTTCTCCCAAGTGCCACCAGTGGAGAAGAAGCCGGGCTCGCCCTTTCGTCGGGGTTTGACGTGAGGGATTATTTTGATCCGTTCAGGCAGGATCTTCTTCCTGAGTATCACTCGGTTGATGAAGAGTCCCGTTGCAAACGGTAGTCCCTCGGGGGTGAGGAGGTCGAGGGTGAGGTGGGCGATGAGGCCCATGATGATGCCGGTGAGTACAAGCTGGGTTAGAGCCTCCCCTAGGTTGGTCGTGAGTGGATTAAGTTGCGTGAGTGCTCCGAAGAGGAGCAGGAATGGCAACTCGCTGTGGGTCTGCCAAGACCTGTGCTTACAGTCAAGGATACTGAGTATCTGCGCCGTTCGTGACTTACGGGGCGCAATGTCACGCAGTGGTCGCGTGAGGTGCAGGATATGGCTGATTGTCCTGGATACGGGATCCTGGGAGGGGATCGTGTGGCCTGAGCGTTCGCCGGCGAGCTTTACTTCATCCCACACGCTGCCGGGGTGGTGGTCAAGGTCGCTTGCTGTGGATCCCCACAGGGCGAAGGGGTAGAGGACGACCAGTGAGGCGAGCGGGGCTGCTTCAATGAGTGGCGCGTGGTGTGCGGCGAGGGCCGTGTAGCCGATCATGCACGCTGCTGCGCCTCCGGCGCGGTGGGTTGCTCCCTGCATTAGGCTGTGGCCTCCTGTAGGTCGTTGAAGCGCTGACGGAAGGCAGGGTTAACGCATGTGCGGAACGTCGTGTCGGTGCCGTCCCATTTGGCGACGGCGGTTGCCCGGTTGAATCGGACTTTCCCGGTGTCGCTGACGTGTAGTGCGCCGATGCCGCGGAGGACTGCGCGCCCCGACGTGGCGAGCTCTCGGATGATGGCGTTCGCGTATGCGGCGAGCACCATGCGGGCGAGTTCAATGTCGTAGTCGTAGTCGGCTGCGAAGGCTGCGTACTGGGCCTCGAGGGGCTGTCGCTCGTTCAACCCGTAGCTGGGGGTGCCGTTGGAGAACTCGATGATGCCGAGGTAGCTGACGGTGGTCGGCTGGGTGGCGCTGGTTGCCTGGCTGGCTGTCCATTCACCGTATCGGGTGATGATCTCGTGTGCGAGGGCGTGGCTGACCTGGCATGTTTCCGCTGTCTGTCGGATGCGGGGGGTTCTGACGGTCATGCGAACTCCAGGGTCTTGATGGAGGCGTAGTACTTGGTGCGTACCTCCGTGTCCTGCCAGATGTTGTATGTGGCCATGATCTTGGGGTCGGACATGGCCTGAATGACGGCGGCTTCCTCTGCCGTCCGGGTGATGTCGAACTCGAGCACGTCTCCGTTGGTGGGGACGTGCTCCTTGAGCATGGTGAGGAGTGCATCTGCTGTGGATGCGGAGACGCGCGCGCTTTCGGTAGCCTGGCGGAGGCTGTTAGGCATGAAGCGCTGCTTGAACACTTCCTTGAAGGTGCTCATGGGCTTCCTTTCTGGCGGGTGCGGGGGCGACGCTCCCCACTGCTGTTTGGTGGAGTAGCGTCGCCCCGTTAGCGGGTTAGAAGATCTGTGATGTCAGCCAGTAGATGATCTGGCTAAGTCCGTTTCCGAAGGCGATGCCGGTGTCGAAGAGAACCGGAGAGAGGACCAGGAGGATGATTGCTGCACCGAGGGCGATGAGTTCGAGTGCCTGCTTTTGCAGGTAGTAGCGGATTGGCGTGATGGGTTTCGCGCTGCCTCCAACCTGCTGTGGGGCACCGCCGAAGCTGCCAGGCATCATTGCGCCCATCTGGTTGCCAGAGGGGCCTCCACGTTCGCCGGACTCGGCCATCTCGACGGCCTGAATGGCGGCAGCGGGGACGACTCGCATGTTTTTGAGCCAACCGCCCTGGGCCTTCGCGCCGCCGTTTGGGTTGCCGCCCATTCCCATTCCCATGCCCATGGAGTTCGCGCCGGACTGGCTTCCGGTGCCGTTGCCGTACATGCCGCCCGAGAGGATCGTGCGGATGAAGCCGATACTCACTGAAACGTAGAAGAGTCCGAGCATGTTAATGAGCGCATAGACCGCGATCAGAAGAGAGAGCAACCAGCCAGTAATGAAGGAGAAGAGAGCTGCGGCTGGGTGGGCGCTCTCTGCGCCTTGTTTAAGGCTTTCGTCGTCACTCCATTTAGGCAACCACTTTCCCTTGTCCTTCGAGTGGTCGGTTTTGACCAATGGATCGGTGCCGGGTGTAGTCACGTCGATCTGGGGCTTGGATGGGCCGTTGCTACCCTGCGTGGGCTGCGGCTGGTTGGGGGTCTGCTGCGTGCCCTGCTGAGTAGTGCCGGGCGCTTGCGTGGGCTGTGGGGTGGGCGTGTTGGTGTTCGCGTCACTGTCGTAGGCGGCGACGACTCCCTGCGTGGGGGCGGCGAGGGCTGCGCTAACGGCTGTTCCAGTGGCTGCTGGGGCCACGATGAGGGCGCATGTCAGAGCAGCGCGTGTGATCGCGGGGGCGAGTTTCACGGCAGGCGTTCCTTTCTTGCGGTTGATGGGTGTGGGGTAAGAGCGTTGACGACCGTGCGGGGATACGTCTTGCTCTGTCAGTCGCCGCTGTCGGGGTAGAGGTCGGAGAACAGCTTCGACATCTTCGCTGATTCCTCAGCCACCTTCTGCTCTCGGCTCTTCTTGGGGGCAGGTGGGTTGTCGGCGGCGTTGTAGCCGAGTGGTGCGAACTTGGTCCCCTCGAACTCGGGGCGTAGAGCTCTATAGCCCTTGGCCTTGAAATACTGAACCCCTTCGCTTTCCTCGTATCCTTCCGTCTGGACGTAGTTGAGGACGGGGATCTCGGGATACAGGCCGATGAGCGTCTTGGCTCCCATGGCGCGAGTGTCGGGGCGCAGGAGGACTGCGCTGGGGCGACTGTCAGGGCCGGAGCCGCGTCCCCATCGCGCCTCGACCATGAGAGCCTGCTCCTGGTCGATGTCCGGGTTCTGGCCGGTGATGCGTGTGCCGACCTTTCCTGCGAATGCGGCGAGTTCCCCTCGCGTGAGGTCGAAGTCTGTGTCCGCTTCGATGTTCTTGTAGCGTGTGGGGTCTTCGACTGCGTAAGCGTCGCGCCGAAACTTGTCTCCTGTTCCGAAGTCGGGGATACGCAGCGGGACGTTGGTGTGGAACCTGTATCCGACGACCGTGCCCCGCTGTGGCGTGCCGTCGGGGTTCTTCTTGCCGGGGATCACCTTGGATGGGTCGGTGATGAGGCCAACGAGGTAGATCTCGTCCGCGAGTGCCTTGAGGTTCTGGGCGGCAGGAGCGTCTTCGACGCGCTTGAGCACGTCTCGTTTCGTCATGCCCTTCGAGCGGGCAATGTGTGGAGGTGTGATTGGTGTCGGCATGAATGTGGCCTTTCGTGCGGAGATAGTTTCTGCGTGTTTATCTCCATTATCCCCTATGGGATCGTGTTTGGTATGTACGGCGCTCGTTAGCGGACGATAGCGATGCGACCGTCCTGATCGACTCGGTACTGCACGTCAATGAGGGAGCCTGATTCGTAGGAGTCGTACTGGCTCTTGGTGACGACGTATGCGACGGTTCCTCCCTGCGTCGCTTGGGGGATGTTGGGGATGTTGATGCGCAGGGTGAAGATCAGCTGGCCGTTGGCTGCGGTGATGTCTTTCCCGATGACGACGGCGCGCGCCTGCTGTGCCGGTGCGAACGTCAGACTGTTGGGGTCGATGGTCGCGTTTGGTGTCAGCTGCGCGGGGGTGGCTGGTGCTGTGGTTGCGGGGTCTTGCGTGGGTGTCTGCTGGGAGGGTGCCGGCTGTGGGGCTGCTGTCGTGTCGGATGTGGGGATTGTGGGTGCGATGGTTGCTTGCGGCGTGGAGGCTTCTGCCCCTGCGTTGGCGGGTGTGCTGTGCCAGTTTTTGAGGCCGATAGCGACCACGAGGGACACGAGGATCACGAGGGCGAGCGCGATGCTGCCGAGGATCACGGTGCGCGCGTTGCGCTTCTTCTCCACTTCGGGAGCGGGCTCGTCTGCGGTGGGGAGTGTCGTTGTCTCGTAGGTGTCTTCGTCGGCGACTGGGAGATCCCAGAAATCATCGTTGCTGTTGTCCATTGGTGGTGTCCTTTCTGAGGGGTCCGTAGCGGCGCGCGGTCCTGCACGTCTGTTCGTATTTGCGCCATGCGATTTGGCGTAGGACGGCTTTCGGGTTGATCGCGGGGTCGGGGGTGAGGATGTCGCGGGCTTCTGCGAGCTCGGCGAGGGCGTGGGGGCCTTCTTGTTCGGCGGCGCGCGCGGGGAGGCCTACGTCATTGATGGGGGCTACCCATAGGGTCGTGTAGTCGTTGATCACAGGTCACTCACTCTCATCTGGGTTTGTAGGTGGAGGATCACCTGCTGGGGGGTGGCGAAGTTGGGGTGCGCTTTGAGGATCGCGACGATGAGGGGCAGGGGGATGTGTGCGCTACCGGAGGCCATGTTCTCGGCCCACTCGGCGAAGGAGTAGCCCTGGCGCTTGTAGGCAGATAGGTCGAGGTTCACGGTGCCTGTCGCGTGGGTTTCGCGTACTGCTCCGACGCGGAGCCCGGCATTCATGAGGGCGTGTAGTCGGCGCGTGTGGGTGGTGAGTGCCTGCTGTTTGCCCTGGGGTGGGAGTTTGGCCCATTGGAGGAGGTCAGCGTCGATAGCGAGTGCTGGTTCCATGAGGTCCACCCACGAGAACAGGTCCGTGTAGGTGGAGGCGTAGGGGGCGTTGTGGAGGGCGTTGAGGGCGGGCGCGTACCAGGCGGCGGGGTTGCGTGTGGGGAGGAGAGAGTCGGGGGCCGTGCGCTCCGAGGGGCTGGGTGTGTGGCCTTGGAAGACGACGTAGTAGAACTCGGAGCGCAGGGCTGCGTTGTCGTGGCCGTAGGGGCGGTTGCGGGGATCCTTAGCGGCTTCTGGCGTTGGTGGGATCGGCGCGCTGCCGGGGCCGGCTGGCCCCATTGCTGGCGGCTGCGGGATGGAGGGGGTGGGGACGACGGGGCCGGAGAGGACACTCTGGGGGCCGCGGAGTGTGAAGGACTTGTTGCGTCGCACGAAGATCCGTAGCGCGCTGCTGATGCTAGTAGAGGTCATTGGAGTACTCCTCAAGGGTGGCGTTTGGTGTCATCGTGTAAGTGACGACATGGCCGGGGGTGGCGTGCGTAATTCCCGGCTCGGGGGCGTGCTCGACGGTGATTTGGTCCAGTGGCGGGAGGGGGACTGATGAGGGGAGTCCCGCAAGGTCGGGGTCGTCGATGCTGATGGTGTCGCCGTTGAGGTGGAGGGCGAGGCTGTCCCCGTAAGTGAGTGGGCCTGCGAGTCCGAGGTCGATGAATGGGGGGCGGGCGAACAAGTCGGTGGGCTCGAGGGTGGAGTACTCGTCAGGGAAGGCAACCATCTGTCGCCCTAGCGTGGGGTCAATGGTCCACCAGCCGCCCCGCGAGCGCCACTCGCTCTCGTCTAGGCGCGCCGGTAGGGGGGTGTCGTCGGTTGCGAAGTGTTCCCATGCCCATTTCTGCCAGGGTTGCCCGTCGTGGGTGCGCATCCAGTCGAGGGATGCGTCTGTGAGGGGGGTGTGTTGGCCGGTGGAGAATTGGCCGTCGAGGGCTACCCACATATCGAAGCCTGCGGGTAGTGCGTCGAGGGCTTCGATCATGGGGGTGGTGGTGCCGATGGTGTTGTGGAAGAGTTCTTGCACGTCGGGGTGTTCCCACCATGTATGGAATGTGGGCATTCCTTGTCCGAAGGTGCGGGCCTCGAGGATCCATCGGCAGTTGGGGGCGTTGGTTTTGCGGCGTTCGAGGCGGCTGTCTGCGTCGAGGGTTTCTTGGTTGGTGTGCAGGTCGAGGAGGTGTGTGCGCCAGCGGAGGGCCTGCCATGCGTCGTAGATGACGCGCTTGTCGTCGTTGGCGATGAAGGGGTCGTCTTTGATGATGGAGTAGGCGAGCCGGTAGTGGGCTGCTGTGGTGATGGCGGTGCCGTCGAGTTTCCAGCTGAGGGTGGGGATGATGGAGCGCGCCACGTCGTGCAGCTCGCGTTTGTTGAGGGTCCACGGTTGGGTTTGCGCGTAGGTGAGGTAGAGGTACGCGAGGTGCAGTTTGTAGAGCCCGAAGTAGGACAGGGCGCTCACGGTGCGTTTTTCGAGGGTTTCGAGACTACTCATGCGTCCCCCTGTGGTCGTGGGCGCTTCTTCTTGGGGATCGCCATGACGATGCCCATGATGAGAGCGCCGAGGGATACGGCTCCCATGAGGCGCATGTACCAGGGCAGGGGTGTGATCGTGTTGAGGATGAACTCGACGGGACCAGGAGTCGCTGTTGTTGTTGCAGTGGGGTCGGTTGCGGGGTTGTAGGGGATACGTTCGCCGGTGACGAGGAGGCGGTGGGAGTTGACTGCGTAGGGGGTGCAGGTCATGAGGGTCACGAGGTCTTTGCCGGGGACGGGGGCGAGGGCTTCAATCTGGTCGGGTGTGATGACATCAATGCTGGTGACTTCGTAGGCGAGGGTTTCGCCGTACACGTCCACGTAGAACATGTCTCCGACCTTCACGTCGCTGAGACGGTCGAAGAGAGTGGCGCTGCGTAGGCCTGTGTGGGTGGAGAGGACCGGGCGAGCATTCGTGTCGCCGACGGGGAGTGCTGTGCCGTAGAGGTGGCCTGCGCCGGTGCGCATAGCTTCGTCACTGGTCCCGTGGTGGACGGGCAGGTCAATACTGACGTTGGGGACACGGATGCGCGCCATTACGTCGGTGTCGGCGAGCTGGTGCAGGTAGTTGTCGTAGGCGACTGCGTCATGTTCGCTCGGGGCACTGTAGGGGTCAGCGAGGGGGACACCTGCGAGGGACTGGTTGTATGCGTGCGCATTGCGGAGCGCCTGTTCGACCTTCTCGGGCTGCTGACGCTTGAGGGTTTCGACCTGCTGAGCTTGCTGGGCTGCTGCTTCGCGGGCCTGCTGGTTCTCCCAGATGGTGCCTACAGTGGGGTAGGCGAGCATGAGAGCGACGGCGAGCATGAGTGCTGCTGCGAAGCGTCGCATGGTTGCTGCCTTCATGGGGTTCCCTTCCTGCATTGACGTTACCGTATAAAGAATATCATCTGTCTAAGGTTTTCCAGCTGAATTACTGCTGTTTGTCCCGTATTGTGTAGTCGTTTTTGGGGCATAGGGGAAGCCCCGCGCGTCGCAGCACATGGCCGGTCAGCGCGGGGCTTTAGAGGGGGGTGAAGGTCAGGCAGTCTCGCCCTGCTTCTCGTTGCGGCGCGAACGGAAGGTGAAGAACACAGCTGCACCCGCCATGACGGCAGCGGCAGAGCCGATCACGCCGATGCCTGCTCCACCCGTGAACGGGAGGAGCTGCTTTTTCGTATCCACGATGGTGCGGGAGCCGCCCGCATTGTCCGTGGTATCTGCGTCGCGTTGCGTGTCGGCGAACGCTGCGGCCATGTCGGTGACCTCACCGGCGACCGTCAGATCGAACTTGACGGGGCTCGGTAGGAGGTTGTAGCCCTCGGGGGCCTTGGACTCGACGAGGCAGTAGGAATGCAGGTCAGCCTGCTCCGCGCCGTTGTACCAGTTGGAGAGCTGAAGGCCGGAGACCTTCGTGAAGCCCTGAGCGTCGGTGGGGGCCGACGTGGCAATCGGCTCGCCGGAGACGGCGGCAGCGTCACACACGGTACCGCCCGTGGCGCGGTAGACCTTGAACTCCGCGCCCGCGAGCACGGTGCCGTCGGTCGCCGTCTTCTTAAGCACGATGTCACCGTACTTGGAGACGACCTCCGGCGACTTCGGGGGCTTGTTGGGGGTCTCAGGTGGGGTGTTGCCGGGGGTGCCCGGCTTGTTGCCGTTGTTGATGAGCCAGGCGTTGGAGGGGATGAACCACGCCTGGTTCTTCAGCTCACCCGTGACGTTGTTCGCCACAACCTTGGTGACGATCTCGACGGTGAACTTCTTGCCGCTGTTGGCGGCGAGCTTGTTCAGGCCGTCCGATGTCACGGACCAGCCGAGCTGGTTGCCGGTCTGGGAGAGCACGTAGTCCGCGCCCTCAGTGAGCGCTGTGTCACCGACGGAGACCTTACTGGACACGTACTCGGTACCCTCGGGGAGGGTGTCCTGGACGTAGTAGTAGCCCAGGTCCGCGCCGTTCACCTGGCCGTCACCGTTACTGTCGCCCGCGAGGACAGTGGAGGCGAGCGTATAGGTCATGTTCTCGCCAACCTTGTAGCCGTCCTGGTTTTGGGTGCCGGTGTTGCCGTCCTTGACGGTCTTTTCGATTGAGTTCTCCGTGTTCTTCGGGTAGATGTCGAGGTCGTACATCCAGTCCGAGTGGTTACGGGGGTTGGTTTGCGGCATGATTGCCAGGAACGGCGCTGCCGGGGTGATTGCGGATGCGTTGCCGGGGTAGTTCGCCAGGTTCTCGTTGACGACGTACACGCCCAGGTCCACGGTCGCGGATGCGTCGCCGGTGGCGTTGGTGGTGACGCTCGTCGTCTTGGAGAATGAGTAGTCCTTGCCGTCGATGGACAGCTTGCCGGAGGCGACGATCTCCGGGGTGAGGGTGATGTCCGCGGCCTTCTCTGCGATGGCCATGCCTGCGGTGGAGTGCAGGTCGATGCCGTCGATCTTGTAGAGGTCGAACGTCACGTCGGCGAGGGGTTCGCCGAGAGCCTGGCGGGCCTGGTCGGATAGTGGTGTGCCGTCGGCGCGGGTGCCGCTCTCCACGCCCTTGATCTTGTGGATCTTGATGGTGCCCTGGGTGGGGCCACCGTCGAGGATCGGGCTGGGGGCTGCGTTGGCGATGCCAGCGCCCATGAGGCTCACGAGCGCGAGGGCTGCGGTCGCGGATGCGACTGCGTATCGGGTGGTCGTCTTCATGGAGACGGTTCCTTTCTTTTTGGGGGTCAGTTCTCGTCGCCCTTGTTGGAGCGACGCTTGTATGTGATGGTCATGCCTGCGACTCCGAGGAGCGCGATGGTGGCGATGCCTCCAATGAGGAGGATGCCGGTGCCGCCGGTCATGGGTAGGCGCGGGCTGACGGTGACGGGAGTCAGTTTACCCACAGTTTTGGCTGTAGATTGTGCCGACTCGACGTTGTGGTTGCGACCGTCGGAGATACCAGTTGCGTGCGCAGTGTTTGTCACGTCGCCCTGTCGGATGTCATCGTCGTTCGTGTCGGACGTGGCCGTGCAGGTCATGGATGCGCCTGCGTCGAGCGTCGTACCGGGGCATGTGACTGCTGACAGGGGCTTGTGGCCGTTGTAGGAGTCCTCGACGACGGTCACGTCGTGCAGGCTGATGTCGCCAGTGTTACGCACGGTGAACGTCCATGTGAGTTTGTCGCCGGAGTGGAACTCGGGCTTGTCCACGGTCTTCTCGATCTCGATTGCTGGCTTGGCTGGGACGTAGGTTGAGGAGTCGGAGGACGGGTCGGACGTGACGGGGATGCCTGCGGGGCTAACGCCAGTGGCCTTCGCCGTGTTCGTAATGGTCTTGCCAGCGTCGGGGAAGTCAGAGTCCACGAGGGGGCTGGTGATGTCCTTCCAGGTGCAGGTGTTGCCGGGCTGGACGGTTGCGCAGGCTTCGGTGACGGTGTTGACGGTGTTCGGGTCGGTGCCCGTGTAGCCGCCGTCGTAGGTGTCGTCAATGATGCGGACGTTCACCAGGGGGACGTTGCCGGTGTTCGTGGCCGTGTAGGTCCAGTGGAGCTCGGTGCTGGTGTCGCCGTAGGTCTTCTCGGTGACGGTCTTCGTCAGGGCGATGGAAGGGGTTTCGGGGGTGAAGGTGCCAGTCCACTCGCGGGCTTCGCCGGAGCGCGCCCAGGTATCGATGATTCGACCATCGCCGTGCGTTCCGCGCTCTGACAGCGCACATTCGGGGTGGAGCTTCGGGTTCGTGTTGTTCACGTTCCAGCCGTGCACGCCGGAGGGGGTGTCGGAGTTTACGCCTGCGAGCGCTTCCCATGGGGTGCGGGTGTTCTCTACGTAGCGGCAGGACGTGAGGTTACGGTCGTCCCAGTAAACGGTTGCGTCACCTGCGGAGGGGCCGTTGAGGGCCTTGATGGTGAGGCCTCCAAGCATTTCCACGTCACTGAACATCAGGTGCATCTCGTTACTCGATGCGGCCTTGAGGGTCCAGTCCACGGCCTTGTCTGCGTCGATGTTGATGGTGACGCTGGTCTTGCCCTGGACGGTAGTTTCCTTGCCTGCGGCGGTGAATGTGTAGGCGGCGAACTTGTCGAGGCCTGTGATGACTGCCTGGGCTTTGTGGTTGCCGAGGTCTTTCAGTTCGACGGTGGGGGTGCCCAGCGTCTTGGGGGTGGGGAGGATACTCTCGGGGAGGTCGGCTGCGGGGGTGGTGAAGAACAGCTTGTAGCGTTCGCCGCACTTGTAGTTGGTGCGGTAGTGGTTGACCCAAGAGCCGGCGAGTTGCCCGTTAGGTGCGTATGCGTCGTAGCCGGAGCCGTCACGGATAGCCCAGTCGTCGTATGACTGGTAGGTCGGCTCACAGTAATCCTGCCCGTCCTTCGTGACGATCTTGTTGATGCCGGACGAGGTGGCGGCAATGACTGACTGGATGCCACCGTACTCACGGGCCACGAATTGATACCTGTAGCCAGTCGGTGAGACAGCGATGAGGCTGACCTCGCCGATAGAGCCCGGCTGCGGGGTTGAGGGGTTGTCCCAGTCGAAGGAGGCTCGCTGGCCGACGAACACCTTGTCGGCCCATACGCGACCTGGGATCGTCTTGTCATCATGACTAACGGCCTGGATGTTCCAGAAGAACTGGTTGTCCGAGTACTGGTTGTTCGCGTCGATGTGGGGCACGTAGTACACCTGAAAGATGCCGTCGTGCTTTGCGTAGTGGGAGGCCATGCCGCCCTGCCACGCCGTCATGTTGGCGATGTTGCCGTCCTCGTCGAGGACGTACTCGGGTTGCTTTCCAAGGAAGGTGTACCACAGGTATTCACCCTTCTTCACGTAGACGTAGAAAACGTCGGGCGCGAAGGTGGGCGTGTTGTAGGCGGGCACCGTTTCCGCGTGTGCTGCCTGTTGGACGGTGGGGGTAGCAACAAGTCCCACTGCTGCGATGGCGGCAACTGCGAGCGCAGTAATTGCTCGCCGCAGTCGGGACGGCTTTCTGGATACCATATCTGCTCCTTCTGGCTGATGTTTCCTGAACAATCCTAGCATTTTCCAGGTACCCCTCTTCTACTTGTATCGGGGCATGTCGAAGGGGGAGGGGATTCCAACATGGTGCTGGTCCCCCTCCCCCCCCCCTTATCGGTGAGCGCGGGTCAGTTGTCCGCGCTCTTGCGTCGGCGCGCCCACACGATCAGCGCTGCGGCTGCTGCAAGGATGCCGCCTGCGGCGCTGGTTGCGAGCACGTGGTGGCGGATCCAGTTGATGACCTGCCCGAAGGTGGAGGCGTTGACATACACGTCGCTGATAGTCGTCTCGGTGACGTTGCCTGCCATGTCGGTGGCCTTGAGGACAACCGTGTGCGCGCTCGTGGACTGCGGCAGAGTGCCCGTGTAGATCCCATTCTCGTCGGAGAGGAGCTGCATAGGCTTTCCGTCCACCTGGGCCTCGAGAGTCACGGTGGTCATGTCTCGTGGGGTGACGGTGAAGTCGCGGCTTTCGGAACGGTAGGCCGCATCGGTTCGGATGCCGGACACCTGGAGCTCAGGGTTCGTGGAGTCCACGACGAAGGAGTAGCTGAGGCGGCTCACCTGGTCGAGGCCTCCCTCAGTCTGGGAGACAACCTGGATGAGGTAGGTGCCTTCCTTCTGGAATGCTGCCTTGTCGATGTGGTAGGCGTACACGTAGTCCCCGGTGTCTCCGCCCGTGCGGGTGGTGGACTGGAGCGCGGGGGCGACGGGGTAGGGTGCACCGTCGAGGGTGACCTTGATGTCAGTCTTGTCCTCGTTGAGGGCTTCGACGGTGGTCTCCTCGAGGTCAACGTCCACGGGGGCTTGGAGGTAGCGGCCCTGGTAGTTGGTGCCGGTCACGTCCACGTTGGAGCCGTAGCGGTTGAGGATGAACTCGACGCTGGCGGTCTGGTCGTTGCCTGCGAGGTCGGTGCCCTTGATGGTGAGGGTGTAGAGGTCGTCGTACTTGGCTTCATCGGGGATCTCGGAGAGGTCGAGGTAGCCGCCGCTGACTGCGGGCTTGAAGACGTTGCCCTTGCGGCCTACGAGGACAGCGGTGACGCTGCTCGTGTCCGCGTTGGTGTCACTGTAGGTCACGCCGACGGTGGGGAGCTGGTAGTAGGCGGTGCCCTTCGTGAGGCCACTGATGCTGATTTCCGGCTTCGTGGTATCGACGATGAACTCGCCTTCGGTGACCTCGTTGCTGGGGTTGCCTGCTTGGTCGGTGGTGCGGAACCCGAAGGTGTGGACTCCCTCGGGGAATGTCACGGTCGCTGTGTGCGTGGATCCGACGCTGCTCCAACCGCTGATGCTGCCGGTGCCGGTGAGCTGGTTGAGGGCGGGGTCGAAGTGCTCTTCGACGACGGTGATAGTGGCAGTACGTACCTGGTTGTAGTACTTGCCGTTGCGCACGTCGGTGGTGTTCCAGGCGACGGAGACGACGGGGGCTACCTTGTCCACAGTGAAGCGTCCCGACGTGAAGGTGTTGGACTGGTGGCCCACCATGTCCGCTGCGGACAAGGTGAAGTCGTAGTCCGTGTTGTCGGAGAACGTGATGGTGTTCGTCCAGGTGTCGCCGGAGTGAACCCATGTGCCCCACGTGCCGACGAGGCCGGTTGTGGTGAGGCTACCAGGGTCGAAGTTATTGTCGCGGACGGTAACCGTGGCGTGGCGGTCGGTATTGTAGAAGCCGGACTGGTTGGTCTGGTCGAACGTGACCGTGAGCTCGGGGGCGGTTGCGTCCACGCTGATGGTGCGGCGCGTTTCAGCCTCGTAGCCAGCATTGTCGGCGACGTGGATCCACACATCCTGAGCGGGGTATTCACCGGCGAGGGTCAGGGGGACGGATACGCCGGTGACGAGGTTCTTATCGGTGGCGGTCACCTGGACTGCGGGGTTATCGACCTGGCCGTCGGGGGAGACGGTCGCAGTACCCAGGGTTGTGTCACCGTATCCCCAGGTGAGGGTACGGATACCAGAGTGTGTGGCGACGGCGGTGAGAGTGCCGGATACGGAGTCCTTGTAGAGGGGCACGCCAGCGCTGTTGGTCGCTGCTGGGGCTCCGAGTTCAACAGAAATGTCGGTGCTGGTGATCGTCGTGTTCGAGTCCTCAGACACGAGGCCGTCGGGGCGCTGACTGTCGCTGATGTTACCCACCTTGTCGGTGGCTGTAGCGGACACGAAGCCCTTGAAGCCGCTGGGGATGTCGAACTCGGCCACGCCGGAGTTGATGGGGGCCGACTCGGTGCGGATGACGGTGCCGGACGGCGTGTAGAACGTCATGAGAGCGTTACCCAGGCCCGAAGATGGGGCGGGGTCGGAGACCTGAGCCTTGATGCGTGTGGCTCCCTGAACAAACAGACCGTAGCGGTCGGAACCGTTGATGGTCTTGCCGGGCGCGTAGGACGGGTTCACGACGACGAAGTTCGTGATCGTCGGTGCCTGGTCGTCCACGTAGAACGTGTAGTTGCGAGAGCTGACGTTACCCGCGAGGTCGGTCATGGTGATGGTGACCTGGTAGGAACCATCCTCCGCGCGTGCGGCTTTCGTGTAGTCCACGTCGAGGGTGCCAGTAGTAGCGGCTTCACCGGCCTTGTCGCTGGGGTTGACGGTGGCGACTTGGGTGCCGTTGACGGTGGCGGTCATGGTGGCGATGCCATTGTCGTCGTGGGCGGTGAAGCTGTTGATCGCCCCGCTGGTTGAGGAGAACCATGTCCCATCCGTGGCAGTGATGTCCGTGGTCATCGTGGGGGCCTGAGTGTCCACGGCTGCGCGCTTGGATGGCCAGCCAAGTGCGGTTGCGACGTGGAGTGTCTGTGAGCGACCCAGCGGGTCGGTGACGGTGACAGTGGGGTCGTTGACGCTGCCGGTGATGGTGGCAACGCCGTCAGGGGAGACAGTCATGCCACTGCTGGGATCGGTGTAGGTCTGCGCGAGGCCACCGCCGCCCTGTGGGGTGAGCTGCACCTGGATGGGGGTGCGGGAGAACACGCCGTAGGGGGTGACGTTCATGTCGCCGGGGTTACGAACAGTGGCGTTGATGGTGGCCTGGCTGGTTGACGTGGAGATCGTGCCGGTCCAGGAAGTGCGGTGGAGGCCGCGGTCAGCGCCGTAGAAGTCGATCTGGTGGCGCGTGCCGTCGGCGAACTCGGACGCGGGGATCGTGAAGGTGTACTTGTTGTCGGCTTCGCGGGTGGGGGCGATGGGGCGACCGTCGAAGATGAGGCTCATGCCGCGCGGGGAGAGGGCCTGGTCGTCGCTGAATGTGAACGTCAGGTCTTCTGTGGGGGCGGAGGTGAGCCAGTACTGTCCGTCGCCGAGGGTCTTGGCGTTGGTGATCGCGTCGGGGACGGTGAGGGTGGGGATGGTGGAGTCCACGGCTACCACGTCGGTGTCGCCGCCGGTGAAGGCGCTGAGACCGACCTCGTTGGTGAGGCCTGCTTCGTCCATGGTCTGCACCTTGTAGGTGCCTGCTTCGGTGATCGTGAACGTGAAGTTGCCGCCCTGGCGCTTGAGGGTGGTGACAACTTCGCCGTCCTTGACGAGCTCCACGGAGTACACGCCCGATGGGCTGTCGGTGGCGGTGCCGCTGATGGTGACGTTGCCGGAGGTGGCGTAGTCACCATAAGCGTTGACCTGGCCTCCGGTTGCGCGAAGGTTGGAGAACTGCGGGCCTTCGTCGTCGTAGGGGACGTTGATGGACTGGCTGGCGGTGCGGCCAAACTCGTCTGTGATGCGCAGTGTGGCCTTGCTGGGCTTGCCAGTCAGGTTGATGGTGGCGGTGGTGCCGCTGACGCTCACCGAGTAGCCCTCGTCGGTCGTGGCGGACACGATCTGCGTGTCGGAGCTGATCGTTGCCGTGAGGGCGGGGAGGGTTGTGTAGAAGCCCCAGGCGGGGCCGGTGGCCGGGTCGAGCGTCATGGCTGTGATCGACGGTTCGCCGACAGTGGTGTGTGCGCCGAGCGTGAAGGTCGTGTTGTCCCACGTGACGGTGGGGCTACCGGACGCGGGGACGCGACTGGTGCCGACAGTGTAGGAGCCGTCCGCGAGCGCGAGCGCGCCGGAGTCCGTGGGGATGACTCCAGTCATGGTGATAGGGGTTGCGCCGGTGTTGGTGGCGAGGATGCCCGCAGCGTACACGCCCTTGTCGGTGTGGACGATGTAGACGATGCGCGTGGGGGCTGTGATGTCGGTGGGGAGCTGGTTCACGCCGACCGTTCCCTGGCCTGCTGCGGTGAGGGTGCCGGAAGCGTCGTAGCGGCGCATTTCGACGCTGGTGATCGTTGCGCCGGATTGTGGGGCGATGGTCGCACTGCCCCGCCACTTGCGAACCTGCGAGTAGTTGCCGAGGTCGAAGTCAATGGACGCTGTAGGGGCGGGCGCTGCGGTGACGGCTGCGGGTGCGACGGTGACGGCGGGCTGGGTGGTGCCGAAAGCGTTGGTGGCGAGCGCTGCGGGTGCGACGGTGGTGGTGGCTGTGGCGAATGCCAGGAGGGCAGCGATGCGCACTGTCGTCTTGGTCGTCTTCCGGGGAGTCATTCTTGAACCTTTCCAATGATGATGGGGTTAGTGCCAACTATGGGCTTCTGATACCAAGGTTACGCGACTGAGCGGGTCGGTTGGCTGCGCGGATGGTTGTGGCGCGAGGTTTGCGGCAGGAATCTCGGTGTCCTCGAAGAACGCGGTGTCTGCTTCTTCGGTGGTTTCCGTACTCGCATCTGAGAAGAACGTGGTGTCGTCGTCTTCTCCGACGTTAGCGGAGCGCTCGAGCGGTGCCGGTGCGGGTGGCTGTGTGGTTCGCGTGGGGATGTCTGTGGCCTGTAGGGGGACTGACTGGGCTGTCGCAGGCTTGGGGGCGGCAATGGGCGCAGGGGTGACTATGGTGGGCTGTGGCGGGGCGGGGGTGAGGTCGCCGGAGAGCGCCCCGCTTGTGTCGTCGGCGAGTGTACCGCTGTCGAACGAGTCGCTATTCGTCGCGTCGTTCAGGGGCGAGTGTTCACCGAGAGATAGGGCGGACATCTTGCGGTACGCTTCGACGGCTCCGTCGCTACTCAGTGTCGAGGTGAGGGTTTCAACGGTGTCGGTGAACGCCTGTCCCTTGAGTTCCCTGCGCGCTGCTGGGATGTCCCATTGGAAGAACAGGATGAGAGCGGTGAAGAACAGGATGAGGGCTGCGACTGCGAGGCCGATTGCCGTTGCGGTGAATACGGTCATCACTTGGTGGCTCCTTCGGCTGCGTACACAGCATCGACGAGGGTGCGGGACTGGTCGAGCTTCGTGGAGAGCTGTGCTGACAGTTCAGCTGGTCTTCCTGGTGTCGGGTTGGGGTGCTGCGCGAGGTAGTCTTTCGCGCGCTCGAGCTGCGCGTCAACGTCGGCTTTGGGCACGCCGTCGGTTCGTAGCCTGTACGTGTAGTTGTTGATGCAGTCCACGATGTAGTTGAGGAGCTGCAACTGCACGACCTCACCGGAGCTGTCGGTGTTGAGGCTGGTGAGGTTGTTCCAGTAGGCGCGGTACATGCCGGTGTCGCTGCTGGTTTGGATCGCGGATGCGATGTCGCGGTTGAACGAGCCCATGTTGTAGAGGGCGCTCGCCTGTTCGACGTTGTAGTTGCCGCTGATCGCGTCCTTGAACCATGGGGCGGATAGGGCGAGACCGTCGGCGTTCGCGTCGCTGGTGTAGAAAAACCAGTAGAGCTCGCCGATCTGGTAAGCGAGTTCTGGGTAGCGCGGGTTGTCCTGGATGTCCTTGATGTGTTCGCGGACGAGTGGGATGAAGGCTGCTTCCTCAGCGGAGGTGAATCTGCCGTCTCCCTGCTTGATGGCGGTGATCGTGTCGAAGTATGAGTCGATGTTGGAGGGGCGTGCGTTGATGACGGGTTCCCACGCTTCGACGGTGCCGGCTTTTTGGGCGGCGCTGGTGAGTGCTGCGTAGGAGTTCGCGTCGGCGTTGGCCCCGTAGGTGTAGGTTCCTGCTGATGCGATTGACATGATGAGGGCTGCTGCTGCGAGCGCGCCGACGGTGCGGATGCGTCTGCGGTGCTTGGCTCGGTGACGGCTATCGGCGGTCTTGTAGGTGTTGAGCGCAGCGATGACTTCGACCATGGAGGAGTAGCGGTCATCTGGGCGCAGGGCGACGCATTTGGCGATCACGTCGGATAGGGCGCGGCTGACTTCGGGGTTGGCTGCGTGTGCGTCCACGGGGCCTGTGGGGATGCCCCTGCGGTCGGACTCGGGGAGTTCGCCGACGAGGAGCTGGTACATCGTCATGCCGAGGCTGTAGATGTCGCTTCGGATGTCGAGCGGCGCGCCCTTGGTGATCTGCTCGGGGGGAGCGTAGCCCTTGGTGCCGAGGGCGTGGGTGTTGATCTGATTGTCGGGGGTGATGACTTCGGCGAGGCCGTAGTCCATGAGCACCATGGAACCGTTCTGGTACATGATGTTCTTCGGCTTAATGTCGCGGTGGACGACAGGGCCGGGGTGAATATGTGGCGGGAGGGTGTGGAGGTACTGGAGGATGGTGGCGACCTGCACCATCTTGGAGACAACGAACTGCTCACTGAACCGGCCTTTGTCGGTGCGCTTGGCCGCATCAGCGAGGTCGTAGCCGCCGATGTAGTCCATGAGGACGGAGTACTTGCCACCCGGCTTGTCGGTACGATCTCGCACGTCGAGGATGCGAGGAATACCGGGGTGGGTGAGGGGCTGCATGAGGCGCGTTTCGCGCTTGAGGCTATCAACGGCGATTTTGCCGCGGCCTTTAGGGTCGGGGACGGGAGCTGCAACCTCTTTGAGGACGACGAGCTTACCGTTTTTAGCGTCGGAAACTCCGTACACCTGGCTAAAAGTGCCGTTGTGGAGTACGGAGCTGATGACGTAGCGGTCCCCTTTGCCGAAGGTTGAGCCCTTTTTGCGCAGGTTCGTCATGCTAGTCCTTCCGTTGAGGCGAGTAGAGCGGTGATGTTGTCCTGTTCCCCCGCTGTTTGTGCGCGCGTAGCGAGGTCGTTGAGACCTACTTCTGTGAGAGCGTCGAGCTTGTTACCGACGGCCTCGTAAGCGTGCCAAAACCCATCGGAGCACAGGAGAAACATATCGCCGGGCTGGTAGGTGCCGGTGTAGATGTCAGGGGTGTGACCGTCGGCTTTGGGCTTGCCGAGTGCGCGGGTGATGCGGCTGGCGTAGGTGCGGGCGATGTCGGGGGTGATGGTGACTCCGCGGCGCTTGAAGGCGTTGAGAGCTGAGTGGTCCTCGGTGAGCTGTGTGCCCTCGAGGGTGCCTGCTGGGATCTTGTAGGCGCGGGAGTCGCCGATTTGGAGGATCCAGTACTGGCCGTCGTAGAGGCGTAGGAGGGTGAGAGTTGTACCTCCTCCTGTGTCGGTGACCTTCTGGTGGGCGGTGGTGACGGCTTCGATGAGGGTGTCGTCGGTGATGTCTCCGGCCTTGATTGCGTCCATGTAGGTTCGGGCGGCGCTTTGGGAGGCTTGTGCGCCGTTGGCGACTCCGCCCATGCCGTCGGCGATGAGCGCGAGGATGCCGGTCTTGCCGTCGGCGGTGAAGGTGGCCCAGGCGTAGGTGTCCTGGTTTTCACGCCGCTGGTTGCGGTGGGTGATCGTGTGGATAGTGGTCATGCCTGCTCCTTGACGACGTTGAAGGCGACGTGGCCGAGGCGTAGGAGCGCGCCGTCGGGGACGATGGTGGGTGTGTGGGGCTGAAGGCGGTGTGAGCCGATGTGGGTGCCGTTCTTGGAACCCAGGTCGGTGACGATGACTTGTCCGTCCTGCTCGTAGATCTGCGCGTGGCTGCGGCTGAGGCTGCTGTCGCGGCTGACGCTGATCTCGCTGCGCGTAGAGGAGCGTCCAATGACGACGGGGCGGGTGAGGATCGGCCAGCTTTCCTCTGTGGTGAGGCTGTGGAGGCTGTAGGTCGTGGCCGTGGGTTCGTCGTCGTCGAAGAAGCCGGTCATGTCGTCTTCGTTGGTTGCGGCGGATGCTACCGGCTTGGGTACGACAGGCGCAGGGGCGACGGGCGCGGGGGCAGGTGCGGGGCGCACCGGGGTTTCGACAACTGGAGTTGGCGCGGGAGCCGGTGCTAGAGGTGGCGTAACCGGCGCGGGGGCCTGAACGATGGGGGCCGGTGGGGCTGGAGGTTCAGGGAGCGTCGGCGCAGGGAGAGCTGCTTGTGGCTGTGGCGGCTCTGGGGCTACTACCGGCGGGGCTGGCGGCTGCGGGGTGGACGCACGGTCGAACAGGGACTTGCGTGCGGGTTGTGGGGTCATCATGGCCTCGAGCTCGGCCACCGCTGAGTGTTCGACGGCTGGGATGCTCTTGTCCTTGACTGATGAGCGTAGGGCTGCTGCGAGAGCGTCGGGAGTGCCGATGGTCGCGAGAGGCCCGTTGGCGGGGGCAACGATCTGGCTGAGCGTTACGGGCGACAGGTTGGTGGATACGAGGCGAGGTCCGCCGTTTGCGAGCGCCGCCCAGTGTGGTGCAACCTTGGGCATGATGAAGGTCCACAGGTTGAAGGTGGGGTTATCCTGCGGTGGTGCGACGGCGACCCAGAAGTCGCCTTGGCCGTTGGTAACGATGCCGGTTGCTGTGCGGTAGTCGCCTCCTTCGCGGATGAAGGCTCGCCACACGTTGATGATGCCATCGAGGGAGGCTTTCCCGTTGAGGGTTTCGACGGGGGCGAGTCCTAGCTGCTGTGCGTGGGCTGCGGGGACGGCTGTCATTGGGGTGATGGTCATTGTCTGCTCACTTTCCGCTGGAGGGGTTTCCGGCGAGGACGCGGAACCAGATCGGATTGGTGGATCGGTCGTAGGAGGCTCCCCAGATGAGGTAGAGCTCGGAGAGTCGTGTAGAAGAGGTCCAGGACTCGAGAGTCCCAGATTCGCCTGGCGCGAGGGTAACGCTGTTCGTGAGGCCGTACACGGTGCCGGTCCTGGTGTAGGGGTTGCGTGTGGCATCGACGAGGGTGTCGTCGGGGGTGAGGGTGATGGTCTCGGTGCCGAGGTTGCGGACCTTGAACGTGTAGAAGGCATACTGCACTTCGCTCGCTTCAACGAAGCCTCGGTTTTGTGCAGACTTTTGGCTCATGGCGCGGAATGCGTCGGGGCCGGTGAGGAAGGCGCTGAGGGTAACTTCGATGGGGGTGTCGGTACCGTCGGTGGTCTTGACGACGACGGGCGTGTTCAGGCCTGCGGGAGCGTTGAAGGTGCCATCTCCGACTCGGGGGAGCGCGCTCGTATCAGGCAGGGATCCGTCTTGTCCTGCGCTGGTGAGGGCGTGTGCGCCGATCCAGTTGGGCTCGGTGTAGTAGCTGTCCGCGTACTTGCGGGTGGTCTTGGCTTCGTCGGAGTCGTCGTCGCGCGTGGTGGCTGTGGCATGTTCAGGGTCGAGTGCGTCTACGGCGAGTTCGCTGAATGTGTCTTGGAGCTTGTGGAAGCTGTCGGACGCGAACAGGGTGTCATCCATATACACGTCCTCAGCGCTGGAGAGTCGGCAGGAGGAGCCGAGGCCGGTGCCGGTGCAGTCCATGACGGGAGGGCGGCTGACGGTGGTCGTTGGGAGGTTGGCGGCGTTGGCTGCAATGTAGCTGGCGAACGCATCCGTGACTTTACGGCTGAACTCCACGTCGCTGATCGACGTGAGCTTCGCTTTGGCGAGCGCGTCCTTCACGCCGGTCTTGTCGAGGGTGACTGCCCCGTAGTCTACGAGCTGGAAGTCCACGTTCTCACCGTTGTTGAGCGTCGAGGGGGCGGTGGTGGGTTTCCAGGTGAAGGGGTTGCGGTGGGGCTGGCCTGTCCAGGTGAGCTGCCCGGTTTCGGGAAGCTGGTAGGTGACGGTGGCGAGGATGGCTCGCACGGCGTTGGTGCGCGCTTCGTTACCGTTGAGGTAGTCGTACTCGCGTGCGACCCAGGACTGTTCGATGACAGCGTTGAGGCCGTCGGTGTCGAAGTCGTGGAGGGCCGTCATGTAGGGCACGAACGTCGTAGTGCCCTTCGCTGCCTCGGGAAGACTTTTCGCTGGGGGGACGATGACTCCGAAGTAGGTGCCGATCAGCGCGACGGGGATTGCGGCGATGAGGGTGCGCTTGATGAGCTTCCCCTTTGAGCGCTTCTTCTTGGCGTGCGTTGCAGGTGCAGTGGGGGAGCCCCACGAGTCCCAGGTGTCGCCTGGCGTGGGTGTGCTGCCCTGCGTGGGGGTGGTGGGAATGTTGGTGTCCCAAGAAGCCATGTCTTTTCCTTACCCGAATATGTTGCTGAAGAAGGTATCTGCGTTCGCCGTGTCTTCCGGCTCTGGTTCCGGCTCCGGCTCGTCTGCCCTGGGGAACGATGGAGTGTCGTCGATGCGCGGGGCAAAGTCGTCCTCGTTGCTACCCTCGGGGAACACCCATAGGTTCCCATCGTCAGAGCCGGTTGTTTTGGCCTGAATCGTTTGCGTTTCTTGGGGTTTTTGCTGGGTTTTGAGCAGATCGCGGACGAGGGTTTCAAGGTTGTCGAGACGGTCGTTCTGCTCGGGTTCTGCCTGCGGTGCCTGTATGACGACCTGTGGTTGTACGGGCGCGACCTGCTCGAAGTAGCTCATCCCCTGCTGTGTGCGCATGGTGAGTGAGTCGAGCATAAACTGGAGGCGTTCATTCTCCTGCTGTGCTTCGTCCAAGGCATTTTGGAGCTGGGCGCGCTCAAAGTCTTCCTCATCTCCGAGCATGATGTTGACGATGCGTCGCACTTCCTCATTGTCACGGTAGGCGGTCAGTAGAGCGTTAACAAGAGTGGATGCTTCGCGTCGTTGTAGGAATGGGCGGATCACGTCGTCGTAGATGTCCTGTGGGAGGCCCTTGACGACCAGCGTGTGCTTACTCGATGACATCGGTCAGCCTATCTCCCTCGCGGACAACGTTCGTGGCAACTGATCTGGCGATGAACTGGATCAACTGCTGCGCCTGCCCAGCTGTTGAGGGGTTGTAGATGAGGGCTCGAGGCTGAGGGTTCAGGCCTCCGAGGTTGATGAGGGTCGCTCGTAGCGACTGGATGATTCCGTCGATGATGACGGTGGGGAGCTTGTGGGCCGCGAACGCCATGTAAAGGACGCGCGCGACCATGCTGTTAGCGGGCGGGCCGACGAGGATGATCTGCTTGCCGTCATGGGCGACCTGCGCGAGACGAGCTGCCCAGTCCACGAGCAGATAGGAGAGGTCGTTCATGTAGGAGCGCGCTCCCATGGTGATGAAGCTGACCTGGTTGACGCTGGTGTCCGTGTAGGGGACCGGGCCGGTGCCTTTGGTGAGCCATGTGCGCCCATCGGTCACGTCGTTGGTGCCAAAGCGGTAGTCGATGAGGCTATCCACGTTCAGGTCGATGATGCAGACGGGACCGTTGTAGGCGAGTTCAGCGGCGTACTTCTGGATGAGCTTGTACGTCGTTTGGACGGCTCCCCCGGTGCCGGGGAAGAGCACGTGCAGGCTCTTGACGACCGTCGGCGAGAGTGTGGCGACCGTCGGCAGGCTCAGAGTCAGGATGGAGTCTGCGTTGGAGAATGCGTCGAGGCGCGCGAACGGGGATCGCTCAAAAGCTGCGAGCCGTTTGCGGAGTTCCACGTCGCTGCCGCCGTACATGACCTGCTTTTCGAGTTCGGCCTTTTCTCGGGCGAGGCGCGTCGCGTCGGCTTCGAGTGCAGCGATGCGGTCACTCTCTGACGCTCGAGTGTTCAGGAGGGCTTCCTGTTCTGCGAGCTTCTGGTTCGCTGCGTCGAGGTCGGCTTGCAGTCGCGCGACATCGGTATTAGGGGACGTGACGGCAGGCGCGACAGTTGAGGTGGCCTGCTGGGGAGCCACTGTGTTAGCTCCTTGAGCGGCGGCAAACGTGGCGAGCGCCTGCATGAGGACGGCGGGGTCTAGTGGTTGTTCTCCCGTGGGAGCGTCGAGCTTCGCTCCTCGAGCGTTCAGAGCTTCGACAAGCCGCGCGTCAATTGAGTAGGGGATGTACTTGTCGGTGCTCACGATGCTGGGTGCGATGCGACCGCTATCCGCGTACCCGTCAGGGACGATGAAGGCCACCACGTCGTTGCGCGTGGCGCTCCTGTGCGACTGGAGCTTGAGGCTGGTGGCTGGCACTTCCGACAGTTCGACGAAATCCTCAGCCCCGTAGATCTGAGCGAAGCCCTCGCGTGCGATTTTCACCGCGGAGGCGGGGAGGCCGTAGTAGTAGGCCTTGAACATGCTGCTGGGCTCCTTCCTGTAAGTGGGGGGCCTCCGCACCCCTGCCGGTTCTACTGGGTGAGCAGGGGCCAGCGAGCGGCGGGGCGCGGAGGGGCTTGTGGGGTTACTTCTTCGCGTTCTTGTCGGCGAATCGCGCGAAGTTGATAGCACCTTCAATGTTGAGGGTACGCAGGTTGATGCCCTCCTTGACGGGAAGAAGTTCGATGTCGGGGGCGAAGGAGCGGACCTGACGCACAACAGATTCCGCAAGCGGTTCGACTGGCTCAGCAAGATCTTCTGCGTTCGCCGTCCGCACTGCTCCACCGCCGATGACGAGGAGGTAGGCGAACTCGTCGGGCGCGAAGCGGTTAGCCTCGAAGGTGCCCCGCAGGCTTGAGGTGATACTTCCTGCAACCTCATTGCGTGCAGCGTTAACCTGACGGCTCACGTCCTTGCGCTTCGCACCTGAACGGATGGTGCCGGTGAGGACCGCTTCCGTGGCCGCTTCACGTGAAAGCGACCGTCCATATTCCTGCTTAACGAACTGCGTCACAAGTTCAGCAATCGCATTGCCTCCAAAGGGGAATGATGCTGACGCGCTTGTGATAGGGGTAAGTGCCTTGATGAAGGTCACGTCGGTAGTGCCCGCTCCAAAGTCGAGCACAATGATCGGCTCGTTTACACAGTCGGCATAGTCGGCGACTGTGCCCCTCGCTGGTGTGAAAACTGTGGCGCTGAAGCCGCCTAGTCCCTCGGCAAGGACAGACACATTGTCTACCTTGATTGGGATGCTGACGCGCTCGGGGGCGACGATCTCCACGCTCTTCGCGAGAGTGAAGATCTTCTTGAAGGTTTCTCCCTTTCCGGTCTCGCTGGGCGGGGCGAGGAGGGTCACGTCCCACGTGATCTCCAGACTCTCTGGCTTCTTACGCAGGAGCTTCGCGACGAGTTCACGACCGACGAAGACTGCGTAGTGGAAGCTCCACAGCGTTGTCTCGGACTGCGCCTTCGTGGCGATAGCCGAGCTGGGACGTTTTGCCGACATGGAAAACTCTCGGTCAGCGAGAGGTCCCGCAGCATACAGGTGGGTGGGTTCACCTGCTCCGAGGCCCTGGGGGGCGCGGAAGATGATCGAGCGGAGCTCGTTCGGCTTTCCGTTCAGCTCATCGGCGACGTACTGATCCGGGATCACGTAATCGTCACCGATGGGCGCAAATGCGTTGGGTAGGACCGTGACAGGGCTGGTCTTCCCGTTCACGAGGGTGGCGACTCGGGTTTCCGAGTTGCCGAAGTCGATGACCAGGCGCGCCTGCACCTTGGTCTTGGTCTGCTCACTCACTGCGCTGCCTTTCTGTTGGTTTTTGTGCGCTGTTTGCATCATTTTATCGGTAAATGGCCTGCCTGCGTGTTTAGGTGTGTTTGTGTCGTCGATTTGCAACGTTCGCTTCGAGGGCTCGGGCGTTGACGGTGGCGTTGCTGAGGCCTGGCATGAGGAGTTCTCGGGTGAGGGTTCCTTTCTCCCATCCTTCTTGGATGCGGGCTATCTGAGTGCCGGAGTACTGGAAGCTACCGTCTTCGTTCTGGGATGCGAGTTGCTGCATGAGGCCGGGAACCGTGTCAGGGATGCGCGTGGCGTACAGGTCGGCGAGCGCTTCGAGGGTGTCGGCCTGGCTGTTCCTCGTGAGGGGGAGGTCCGCAAGGATGGGGGCGCGGCTGATCTGGTGGAGTTGTTCCTCGTTGAGGCCTGCGCGCGCGAGGCTGGGGCGCGCGAGGTTGAGGAGGGAGCGTAGGGCGGTGTCGGAGGAGATGCCCGCGTTGAGGTAGGGCTTGATGTCCATGCCTTGTGCGAGGGCGCTCTCGTAGAGGGAGAGCTGGGTTTCGCGCATGTACCGGAAGTCGCATCCTGCGGTGGGGTATCCGCGTGCTGTCCATTCGAGTACTGCTGCGAGGACGGGGACGGTGAGGCCCATCTTGAGGAAGGGGCGGAAGCTGTTGAGGTTGCCCTGGTTGTGGGCGTGGTTGCGGACGATGCGCAGGATGGGGGCGGGGAGTACGAAGAATGGCTCGGGGATGGTTTCGAGCATGGCGAGCCGGATCTGGTGGAGGTCGTCGGGGTCTCGGTCGATGTAGGGCATGATCGGGGTGCCGTCGAAGATTGCGCTGCGTACCTCGTCGAGGATGTCGAGAGGGTAGCCGGTGAGGATCGCCCGGTAGTTCTCGAGGGTGAGTTCTTTGCCTGCGTACTTCACTTGTTGCCTTTCGTGGTGGTGGTGGTGAGCGCTGCGCGTCGCTGGGCTGTGGCGTGGACGAGTTCGTCGAGCATATGGGGGCAGAGGTTGTACATCCAGGAGCGGTTGGTGTTCCAGCCGTCGGTAGGGTGGTGGAGCGCTGCGGGGATGCGGGCGGCGTTGAGGCTTTCGAGGTAGGAGGTGACTGCGGCGTGGGGGCTGAGGTCTTTGTAGTGGAGGCGCGCTGTGGGCGGAATGTTGGCCCACGTGTAGGAGCCGTTGGTTTTTTGCTGGAGCTCCTGCGCGGTTACGTCGAGGATGAGTGCGTCGTAGGCCAGGCCTCGGGTGGCTTCGGCGGCGCGGGTGCCGTTGCTAGAGCGGGGGCTGGTGATAGTGACGGCGAGGACGTGGCCGTCGTCGTAGTGGAGGGCGTATTCATCCTTCTTGATGGTGCGGGCCCCTTCTCGGTTGTAGATGGGCAGGGGGATGGTGGCGAGGTGCGCGAGAGTGTACAGGCGATTGAAAGACGGGTGGGCGCACAGGTCGATGCGGGCCGTTCGTTCGACGGTTGCTCCGGCGCGTCGGCGCGTGGAGTAGGCGACGTGGCCCCGGTGTGGGGCGTGGACCGTCGTGTATGGGGTGGAGCTGATGAGCTCTCGTAGGTTCATTCGTCATCCTCAGTGGATAGGTGTCGTGTCGCTTCGAGCTGTACTCGTTGCGCGAGGTCGGGTGGGGGGAGTTCTCCGTGAGTGTCCCAGGCTGGCGGTTGTCCGTTGAGGGCTTCGGCGTTCTCGAGCTTGAAGCGTTCACGGTCGAAGTCGATGCCGTGCTGGGAGAGCGCCCAGTAGGCGAGGTCTACCTCGGACAGGATAGTGGGCGTGAGCTGTCCATCGCGGGTGACGACTGTGGGCACGGTGTTGGTCTGGTCGATGGGTTCGATCATGTACGGCTCTTGGTAGCCGAGGTAGCCGACGGCGCAGTCGGCGAGACGGTAGGAGGCATCGTGGGGTTGGGGCGGGGCAATGAGGTCTGTGTACTTCCACCTGTCGGCGAGGGGGATGTTGCACAGGTCGGTGATGGAGTCTTCGATGGTGCCGTTGATTGGCCAGGCCTGTAGGTCCAGCTGGTCGCTGGTGGCGGGGTCGTTGTGTACGACGGCGAGTGTGCAGCCAGTGAGGCGCGGGTAGGAGCCTGCCGTTGAGGCGGTGGATAGGCGCGAGTGGACGACGACGACGCTGCCGGTGGTGAACCATGCGGCGGCGCGTTTCTCTTCGACGGTGGCCGGGCGGAACGTGTCGAGCTCGCGGGTGACTCCCTGCCAGAGCACGTAGTCGATGTCCCGGTAGGTCGCGTTCGTCGTGTCGATGTCGATGTCGGGGTTGTTGAGCTGCCAGAGGAGGAGCGCGAGCGGCTGGAAGATGCGGCGGTTCTTCATGTGCGCGACCGGGGGCGTGATGAGCGCTCGCGGGGTGGGGGTGGTGCGGGCCCAGTGGGCGAGGCCGCTCATGTAGGCGGTGACGGTCTGCGCGTCGGTGAGCTTCGGCTCCGTGGAGACAGTGATCGTCGTCGTGTCTCCCTCGCGGGTGAGGGTGGCGCGCTTGTGGGGTCGCTTCTCAGCGTGGAGTAGGGTCTCCCACTGCTGCTTGTAGGGGAGTGCCTGTCGGGCTTGGGTCTGTGGGTTCGTCATCGGCGGGCCTCATTTCGGAGCTTCTGGGCGAACATGTACTGGTCGTTCGAGTTGCCGCCGGTTCCGGTGATGAGTGCTGCGACGTAGGCGAGGGTGGGCGCGTCGAGGGCGTGGAGTTCATCGTGGATGCGGGCCTTCGAGAACTGCATGACGTAGGCGAGGGTCTGCTGGAGTGCTTCGATGTCTGGCGAGGATGTGGGGGGTACGCCGTTGGTCGCTGCTTTGAGCTGGGCGATGAACTCTGAGTCGAAGTAGTCCTCGAGGCTCCCGGTGCCGGTGTCGCGTGCGACGGCTCGGTCGAGGGTGCGGGCTGCGGCGGCAAGGGAGTCGGGAGTGTCGGTGGCGATGAGGGTGAGGAAGTTCTTCCCGAGGCGGGTTTCGACTTCGCGGAGTCCGGCTGCGATTTCGAGGCGCACGGTCGTCTCTTTGCGGCCTAGGCGCTTGCCGATCTCCTCGTAGCTCATGCCCTTGTGGGCGAGCGCCCCGTCTGGGGTGCCGGGAATGCGGAGCCGGATTGCCTGCGGATAGAGGCGAGTTTGCCGATAGGACGCGCCCCGGATGTAGACGACGGTGCGGTCGATGAGAGTTTGCGCGTCGGCGGACAGGGTGCGCGCCTCTGAAACCAGCCTCGTTAGTTGCGTGGGGAACCGCGCCACGATGCTCTCCTTCTGGCCCCTAGTTGAGGGGGTGATCGTCGATGTGGGAAAAACCATCGTTTTTTGTCCACGCGCTTTTGCTGGCGGCGTTTTTGGCCTCCTGGAGGGGTTCGCAGCCGGTTTGGAGGTGCGCGTGGACTTAAACCGATGTCTGAAACCATCATTTCACGATCAACATTTTTCATCACTTTTGACGGTCGGAGGGTCGCAGATTGAGACAGTAGCCGAGCGCTGGGGGTGCAGTGGAGTCGGCTAGAGGGGGTTGCAGGCGCGGGTGAGCGAGAGTCAGGAATGGGGCATTTTGTCGGGGTTTGTCCAGTTGCACCTCTGCCGGGCGGTTATCGGTGAGATATAGCCCCTGTTTGCGCGGACCTGCGGTCACATCGCGCTCATCCCAGCCCATCCCGTTAGGAACCCCTACTAGTAGTACCTGGATGTCCGCTAGTGCAACCTAGAATCCTGCCTAGTGCTACCTGTATCTAGGCAGGGTGAACCTGGAACGCAGGAGGGTTAACCTGCATCTCGATTTCGCGTGTGGATATGCCTTCTGGTAGTACCAAGAACTACGTCTAGTTGCACCTATATCTGCGCAGGGTGTACTTGGATGTCGATAGGGTTAACTTGTATCTCGATTGGTATAACCTCTATCTTCGTTTTCGCGTGTTGATCTACCCCTAGGTACAACCTCTATCTGCGCAGGTATAACCTCTATCGCGACAGGTACAACCGTGATCTCGGTCAGGTGCAACCTTTATCTTCGATATTGCGTGTGGACCTAGGGGCTAGTAGTACCAAGAACCAGGTAGGGGCAACCCGGATGTCGAGAGGGTCAACCTGCATGTCGGTGAGGGGGTACCTGGATGTGGGCCTAGTGCTACGTGGATATGCCGCTAGGTGTACTTCCTTCCCTGTGTGAGCATAAGGATCGGCCCCTCGCTCGTGCTTATGAGCTGAGGGGCCGACTTGTTGGAGTGGAAGGGTCTAGTGTGAGCACTCCGTGGCGTGGGAGTAGATCTTGGCGAGGTCGTCGGGTGCGACGTTGGCGAGTGAGTGGGTGTCTTGGATTTGGGAGATGGCTACGGGGTCGAGGTCGCTCCATGATTTCTCGACCATGCACTGTGTGGTGGTGGCCGTGTACTCGCCGAGGCCGACGATGCCTTCGGGCACGTAGGAGCTGGTCCATGGGTGCCAGAGTGTCACGAGGTAGATGACGAGGGCGAGTAGGAGGAGGGAGAGGATCGACTGGACGATGCCGAGGGCTTTGTACGCCATGCGGAACGGCGTGAAGATGATGAACACGGTTGTGTCCCCTTTCAGTTGTTGTGCACGGTGTAGCGCAGGGGGTGGCGGTCGTGGATGAGGACGGGGCGGGCGAGGGCTTCCTTGAGGCGCTTGTGCGCGTTGTTGAGTTCTTGGAAGTCGCGGGGGTCGCCTCCCCTGTCGGGGTGGAGGGTGCGAGCTCGGGCGCGGAACGCTCGGTTGAGGTCGGCGAGGGTCGCTGTGGATGTCACGCCGAGGAGCTTGAGGTCGTGGGGGTTAGGGCGGGGGGTCATGCTTGTTCCTTGTTCCTCATCTGCTTGCGGTAGTTGGCGATGCCGCCGCCGATCATGGAAGCGAGGCCTCGCACACCCCTGGAGGCGACGTTGGCGGCTCCCATGGCGAGGGTGCCGGTGAGGCCTGCGGTGATGCGCCAGGTCTTGCTCAGTCCTCCGAGGTCGGTGCGCTGCCAGGTCTTGCGCGTGTACTCGCTGGCGTTGCGTTGGCCGGAGGAGAGGATGTGCGTGGCGACGGACATGGCGCGCTGCATCTCGTCGTAGCGGCGCACGCCTGACGGGGTGCCGTTGATGGTGCTCCAGGTCTGGCGGTCGAACTCTTCACCCTCGATGCTGATGTGCTGAAGGAGGGGCATGTCAGCGAAGAGCTGGGAGATTGACGAGTCGGGCTTGTAGCCGAGGTCGGGGCAGACGTAGGAGCAGTAGAAGTCCCAGGAGTCGAAGGACAGTCGGCGCAGGTTGGGCATCTCGCGTAGGACGGTCCAGTTCATGATGGGCGCGATGTTGGAGGATCGGATCGCGTCGGTCATGTACGGGGGGATGACCTGGTTGTTGCGCCAGTCGTCGGTTACCTGGGTGCGGTAGGCGACTCCGTTCATGATGACGGTTTCGCCGACGACTCCGACGCGCTTGACGCGAGCCCAGGTGCCGGCCCATTCGTTCATGTCGGCGTAGAGCGCTGCCTGCACTGCGTCGGGTGTCATCTCCGTGGGGGTGATAGTGCGGGGGGTGCTGGTGTTGAACTCGTAGCCGCCGCCGGTGGTGGGGCGCACGGGGCTGGTGGAGTAGTCCCATGTGGGTGCGGGCGCGTCGGGTTCGTCGGGCATGGCCATGCGGTCGGCGTTGGGGTCGGTGGTGTCGTCCATGTCGGGGACGGTGGGGGCCGGGGGCATGGGCGGCGGCGGGGGGACAGGTGGGATCGACGCAGCGGGTGCGGCGACGGTCGGGGGTTGGGGGACTGCCATGTGTGCGTCTTGGGTGTCGCTGGCGGCGCGCTCGGCGGCTGGCTTATCGTCGTCGCCGGTGAGGCCGCTCAAGTCCCACTCTTCCGCGTCGCTGCCCGCGAGCGCGAAGCCGCTGTTGGTGTCTTCTGACTCGAAGGCCTGGGGGTAGACGTGACGGAATAGAGTGACGGACTGGGGATCGTATTCGTAGCCCTGGAAGACGTTGTAGATGTCCTCGACGGAGGCGATCCACTGCGGGCGCAGGTCGGACACCCATTCTTGCCAGGTGCCCTCGTAGCCGAGTTTGCGGACGGTGAGGTTCGCTGCGTCGGAGAGCTTCTGGAGTGTGGCCGCGGCTTGCTCGCGGGTGACTCCGGCTTTCGCGAGGTAGCCCTCGAAGCCGAGGGATGGGTCGAGCTCGCCGGTGTCGGTGGATACGTCGCGTCGGACTGCTTCTACGTCCACGCCTGCGCTCTTCATGTAGGAGATGGAGTTGTTCCAGCAGTAGCCGTCTTCACTGCCATCAGCGAACAGGAGGCCGGGGCGCAGGTAGGTGGCGGTGCGCGCGACGGACTCGTCACCGTTCATGATCTTGTGGATGTTATCGCCGCTGAATCCGGGGAGGTAGGCGAAGCATCGCATGGTGGAGGAGAGCTTGTCGGAGGCGTAGGAGCCGGGGGTGAGCTGGTTCAGGTAGTTGCGTCCAGGGTGGTGGCCGATGAATACGTCGGTCTTGCCGATGGAGGCGTAGCTGTAGATGAAGTTGTCGGCCTCCTTGAAGGGGATCGGGATGTTCTTCGTGCTGGCGTTGAGGGGTTTGCCGGCGGGGAAGAACTGGCCGATGTCGGTGACGGGGTTGACGGGATCCTGGCCGATCATGAAGACGCGGGAGCGTTTGGCTTCGGCGTTGTTGAAGCCTGCGTTGCGCAGTTGGGATAGTTTCTCGAAGGAGCGGCGCATCATGAAGTACATGCTGGTAAACCACAGTTCGCCTGGGTTTACGTCCTGCTTGGGCTTCTTCTTGTCATCGAAGCCGGACTGCTCCCACGCGGCCCACTCGGACTCGTAGTTCGTGTAGCACATGTGGCCTTGCATGTTGGACTGGAAGAACGTCTGGATCTGCTGGTTCGTGTTACTGATTTCGTCAAACACGATGCAAATACCGTCTTTTCCGCCCAGTTGTTCAGCGATTTCGGGGCTGATTGTGCGGGCTGCGAGCATTCCGAGCGCGAGGATCATGTATCGCAGGTAGACGACGGTGCCGAGGGTGCCCGTGTAGCCAGGGGCCCACGCGAGGTTGTTCTTGTTCAGGTACTCGGGGATGCGGGCGCGGGCTTCGAGCTCGGCGACCTTTGCTGCCGTGTACTGCATGAACATGTCTGTGCCCTCTTCGGGGTTGCTGGCGATGTTCGAGCCGTTGATGACGAAAGCGTCAGGGTTGATCGACAGGAGCAGGGATGCCATGTCAGGCTTGTTGTCACCCAGGCCCGGCGCGATACCGGCGATGAGGTGCATCGCGAGGATCGTCTGCGTGGTCAGGCCCTTACCGGATCGAGAGCCCGCGAAGATGCCGTGGCTGGTGTGATCGTTGAACTGCCTGATCTCCTTGCCGGTGGTCACTACGTCATCGTCAAGGCCGATGCCGAGGATCATGTTGCTGGCGCTGGGCTTGCGTCCCTGGCGTTGCATCGCGTCGAGAATCTTGCCTGCCCACACGGGTGAGGCGTTGGCGAGCACCTTGTCCATGTCGTGCCGGAACTCCCAAAAGATCCCCTCGTTGATGGGGTCGTAGTTCTGGGCTGTGGTACCGCCTGCGAAGCCGAGGGCTTCGACAATGGCGCGCTCGACGATGTTCTCACTGAAGCCTTCGTAGGGAGTGAGGACTCGGACCTTGACCTTAACGGGGATGTTGCTCGGGGAGTTGTCGTAGGCGGAGACGAGGACGCACGTCGTCATGGCCTTGTAGATGCTCTCGAGCGCGCCGACGACCTTGGTCATCATGGAGGGGTCGTGGTAGGCGAGGCCGTTGTCGGCTTCGCTCTTGAGGAGGGCGCGGACGACGGCGGTGAGCATGGCTTGCAGGCTCTTCTTGACTTCGCGTTCGCGGTAGGTGTCCCAGGAGGATGCGTCGCTGTGTCGGGGGTAGAGGTCTTGCGCGCCGTCGTTGGACTCTCGCCCAAATGCGTACTCGAGCATCTTGTAGGGGAAGTAGAAGCGCGTGCCGTTGGGGTAGGTGTTGCCCTGGCGGTCCTTCCCGTTAATCAGGATCTCGGCGATCTCGTTGATGTTTCTCGTCGGCATGGGGGTCAGGTGTTGTGCTGCTTGGACCTGTTCCCAGAGGCGCAGGAGGACGAGGTTGTGGGTGCGCTGGTAGGCGCGTCCGTCGGAGGAGAGGGCCATGAGTCGGCCTTGGCCTTCTTCATCGCAGGTGAGGACACCGGCGGGCTGGAGGACGCTGTAGCCGGACTTGAAGATGCGGTCGTACTCGTTGAGGATGCTTTCGGCGCGGGCGACGATCTGGCCTTGGTAGAAGGTCATGGCTTCTTCGGGTACGCCGTCGGTTTTGCCGTTGAGGGCTGCGAGTACTTTGTCGATGGTGATGTCGCGGGTGATCTTCTCGAAGCCGAGGTTCGTGCGCGCATCCTGGGGGAGGGAGGCGAGGTAGAGGGCGGCTGAGCGTTTGTCGCTGGCAGCGTCGAGGAGGACGCCGCGGCTTCGGGAGTTGACCTTGGAGGCGAGGGACTTGTGGTTGGCGAGGGTTGGCCACCAGTCTGGCTGTGTGTCGAGGTCGGTGAGGTCGCGGCACTGGGATGCCATCGCCGTCGTGTAGGGCTCGCCCTTTTTGAGGCTGGCTTCGAGGAGATCCAGGATCGCGAAGTGGTAAACGCTGTTCTCGAAGTAACGGAGACGGTAGGCGAGGTCGTCGCCGGGGGTGTCCTCGTCGGGCGTGGGGATGCGGGCGGGCGCGTCCGTGTCGGTGTCGTCGCGCATCTGCTCGCGCTTGGGGGCCTTGAGGGAGGACAAGTAGGTCTCGAGGGTGCCGCCAATCTGGTCGGAAGCGTACACGTTGGGGGCGAGCTGGTAGGACTCGACGACCTGCGCGAAGGGGCGCAGTTGCGTGTAGTGGCCATGGGCGGCGAAGTCGGTGGCCAGAGCGAGGCGCGCACCTTCAGGCGCGTCGGGAATGAGGGGACGCGGGTCGCCTTTCGCGCCAGAATGGGACGACATGTAGGCTTCGCGTTCGAGGCGCAGGCTCCGGGCGATCTGCTCGATGGGCGGCATGATGTCGTCGGGGATCTGGTAGTAGCCACCAAGGCGCACGCCTTCACTGAACATGCTTTCGACGTTGACTCCCTCGAACATGCTGGCGGGGGCGACGATGGCTTCGAGTGCGCCGAACTGCTTATGGGAGAGGGCACGCAGCGGAGACTTCGACGTGGAGGAGGGTTTCGCGGCGGCGCGCGTGAGCTCGCCCTTCGTTTTGCCGTGACGTTCCACGTACACGCCGTCATGGGCGATGACGAGGGTCTTGACCGTGTTGGGGGTCCACGTCCCGTAGTCGGTGCCGTCGCCGTCGGTGATGTAGTGTCCGCCGAGGGCCTTGATTGTGTCGTCGTAGGTGGTCACGAGGACTCTACCTTTCCGTTGTGGTCGCAGGTGTTCAGTGTGTGAGTGTTAGTGCTGGCGGGATGGTGCCCGTAATACGAGGGCACCCCCACCCATCGAGCGCTCATCCTGCGGGTTGTGTCACCTGGTGGCAATAGGTGGCGTTCCCAGCGGGGGTTCGCGTATCGGGGCGGGGGTGCAGCCTGTGGGGGACTGGAGTCACCAGTCGGAGCCGCCTCCAGCGGAAGCGGTGGCGATGTCGCTGCGGCCTTCGGCACGGATGCGGCTGCGCTCAACGGCGCGACCGACCTTGTAGCCGATGAAGGCGGGGATGGCGATGACGGCGAGGATGGCGAGAATCGTGAGGAATGTCTGCACGGTGTGTTCCTTTGCTTGGTTGGGGTGGTTAGGCTGCGACGAGTGCCGCGGCCTTCTCGATGCGGTCGGGGCGGAACCCGCCCCAGGACTCCAGAATAGCGCCGTCCCCACTGCGGACTGCGACGACAGGCGCTTGGCTGTATCCGAGGCCCTTGATGAGGTTGAGGGAGTCTTCATCCTTGGTGACATCAACGGACTCGTGGGCCACCCCCATCTTCTTGAGCTTGCGATAGGTGGCATCGCACTGGGGGCAGCGGGGCTTGGAGTAGACGGTGATCGACATGAGTGGTTCCTTCCTATCCCCACGGTGGGGGTGTGGGTTTGGTCTTCTGGGTCATGAGTATCCGCCGTGGGGGCCGCCAGGAGTGTAGCGGCGCACCCAGGAGTGGACATGTGCCCATCATGCCACACAAACCACAACGTGCACGAACTAGACAGGCCATTAGCAGCGTAAATGTGCGAGATGCCTAGACGTTCTGTGCTGTTAGGCGCAGATATGTTACCTCAGAGGTGAGGGGGTAGTCCAAGTTTTGGATGACGTTCATGCTGCTCCGGTAGGAGAGTTTTCGGGGGGGGTAGTCCAAGTTTGAGACGACCCCGTAGTCCAAGTTCTGGACGTAAACGTATATAGAAACTATTGAAGATGAAGAACTACCCCCTCTAGTCCCCCAAACCGTTCACGCGAGGCTGCCCAAAGCACATGGCTGGTTGAGCAGGCGCGCGCTTCGCGCACGCGAGCGAGAGACACACGTAGTTGGATTGCACGCAAAGGGAGGTGTGTGTAGACTGACGATCACCAGAAAGGAAGGAGCAACATGCTTACCACCGACCCCGTTATCCAGGCAGGCGTACTCGCCACACGCGATTGCATGATCCCCGGAAGAGCCCGAATCAAGCACTCTGTCCAGTGCTTCCTCCGAGAGCTCATGAGGGAATGGCCTACTGACGAAAGCGAAGATCTCCTCTTCAGCATCACCGCCGCCTCTAAGCGCGTTGGCCTCGACCGCTCCGTCCTGTATGTCGGACGGCGCAACCTCGTCGCTGACGACGCGATACGTTTCCGCCAGCGCGAAGACGGCGGCATCGTCTACTACGTGGACTGGGCCAAGATCGTCAACGCTTACGGTATGAAGCGTCTTGGCGTTCAGGCTCACGGCGAGCCTCACTCGTTCGAGTCTGCGGGGTGCCCCAAGGAGCCTTGCACCCCGGAGCCGGACCCGAAACAGCACAAGCGCTCATCCAAGAAGGGAGAATGAGCGATGTCCAGCTTCGAAGAGTGCAACGCCCAACTCGCAGCACCCAAGCGTACGGGGGAAGATAGCCCCCTGTACGGTCTGGGAGCTGTATCTCACCCTGCCATTTCGATACTCCATTTTGATCCGCTGCTGGAGCACAAACTCACGCGCAAAGAGAGGGCCTTCATGGTCTGGTTCTTCACGCGATGGAACGATCCCTACATCGAGTACGACGTTGAGGGAATCATGAAATTGACGAACTTGAAGCGCGACGAAGTACACATGACGCTCTACAACCTGTGCGCGCGCGACATCATCCGCATGAAGGCCATGCAGCGGAAGGACGACGAGACAAAGGTCGCAGTCTTCCTGTACTTCGAGCCTTCCCACCTCTTCGTGCCCGAAGCTGTGAACCTGGCCGGCTGCTTCAACGGGTGTGTCCACTCATTCTCCGAATGGGTTGACCCCGCACGACCAGTCACCCTCGAAGAGATCGAAGCGTCGCTGCCTACCTATGAGTGGATCGATCCGCGCAACATGAAGTGGCTTCAAGCCCAGCGCGAGAAGGGGAGCAACCAGACCCGAACGCAGAAACGTCTTGCTTTCGAGGCTCAGGCCAAGAAGGCCGAAGCCGGGGCGGAAACCCGGACGCAGAAGTAAAAGCAAGAGGGGGAACCCCTTGAGGCTCCCCCTCTCTCATAGAAAGATAGCTATATTGTATCAGCTTTTTGACGGAATGCACGTGTCTGCACTCCACGCTGCCGTCAACTTCCGCAAGCACCTCAAGGTGGACCTGAGCCGCAGGGAAGTTCTGACACTCATGGCGCTGTTCACCTTCTGGCAGTGCAAGATCATCAGCCCCTCCTACAACCTCCTCCTCGAGCGCTGCGTCGGAGCGAAACGCTCCACGATGTTCACCGCCATGAAGTCCCTCGAGGACCGAGGCCTCCTCATTCGACGCTCGTTCCTGGATCGCAAGGACGGGTCACGCCACGTCGTGTTCTTCCTGGACCTCCCTGGGATCTTCACCGACGAATGCTGCGCGCAGCTCGACTCCGATCCCAAGTCGCCGATCACGACCCGTCACACCATCGAAGTGGGGCGAACTGCCAGCACTGAGGAAATCCTCGCCATGGTCACGTTCGCTGACGTGTCCCAGTGGCAGGAAATCGACTGCAAGCTGACACGTAGGAAGCTGCCACTAGGCAACTTCGACGACCTGAGCGGCTTCCTCCTGCCCTGCCCGGACAACTTTCCTGTGCACGAAGAGGAAGAGCCAAAGCCGGAGCTGTGCGTCGCAGTCAGCGACAACCAAGGCGATCTCTTCGACATGCTGCACGAAGCGAAGACACAGGAAACCAGCAACAAGGCCGCGGCAACGCATGGCACGGAAGACCAAGGCGCATATGGCACGTTGTGGCCTACTGCCGCCACCATCCCTGGCGGCTCAGCGTGGGCCCCTGCCGACGTGGAGGACACGTCCACGGTGCCCGCTACTCCAGCAGCGGAAGAGAGCGTCCAGGAGCGCGCTGAGCGCATCATCCGCGACCATACTGGCGACGACGTGATCGACGCTGAGATCATCGACGTGGAGATCGTCGAAGACGAGGCTCCCTCGGATACATTGATCGACGTTCCTGCCTCCCAGAAGCTCGCCATCACCACCCCCAAGACCACCGTGAAGGCCAAGGGGAACAGTGAAGGTGAGTGCGAGAAGGAGTTCGCAAAGTTTTATGAGATCTTCCCTCGCCACGTCGGCAGGAAGCCGGCGTTCGAAGCATGGAAGAAAGTACTCAAGGCAGGAAAAAAGACTGCCGCCGAACTCATTGAGGCCGCAGAAGCCTACGCTGAGTACCGCGCTGGCAAGCCTAAGAAGTACACTCTGCACCCCGCTACTTGGCTCAACCAGGAGCGCTGGGCGGACGAGTACGAGGAAGACAACACCGGCTACGGGAGCGGCCAGTACGGTTCGCGTATGTCCCCGGAAGAAGCCGCAGATAACCGTGCAGCTGTTACCTCTTCATTCATTCATTCCATCCGTATGCAGGGATTCTCCTCTATGGAGGAGTACCTGGAGCACGACGCTGCCATGGAGAGGCTTAGCCGCGAAGCTGCGGAAGAGGAATACGCTGAACGAGCAGCCATCCTCAACGCCTTCTAAGCCCTAAGTCACCACGAAAGGAACCTCGCAATGCCCGCCTACCACATGAGCACCCTAAAAGAACAAATCAAGACTGCCCTCAATGCAGGCAAGATCATCCGAGGGATCGGCACCACCGACGAACAAATCGCAGCGTGGGCCGCATACATCCTCCCCTTCGCCACCGACAACAACATCATCGACGGGTTCCGCCTCTGCATGAGCGGAGGCACAGAAGTCTACGGAAAAGTAGACGTAGCTGACATCAACAAAGCCATCAAGATCGTCAGAGCACAGCACGTCAACGATTGGACACAGCGCAACGAAATCCGCATCGAGTTCGACGGCCCCCCAGCACGAGGCTTCGTCTACCAGCGCGTCTTCCTGCACTGCATCGCCGGCGGATCGAGTGACACGAAAGCCGACCAGTACGCCAGGCAAGCACTCCAGCGCGCCGAGTCATACCTCCAGCAGAACCCGCAAGCACAGTGGAGCGATGCTCTCGACATGACAACGCAGATGCTCGAAAATGGGAGCTTTATTCGCTCCGACCTGGAACTCCCATCGTCGCGGACCAAGGAGAAGTACATGCTCCCTCGAGGTAGTGCAGCTACCATCCGCGAGGCTGAGAACAACCTACCCCAGCTCCCCTCCGGCCAAACACGCGCCCAGGACGAGCCCGTGGAACGCCCCCGCGCTGTCCAGGCAGCTATTGAAGCAGCCCGACGCAAGATGAGTCTCCATGCAGAAGAGGAACGCCGCAAGCAGGAACGCCTGCGCCAGAACCTTGACGGACGCTTCCAGCGCCTTACAGGAATCGACCCCACCACCATCGGACCTCAACGATAGAAAGGCAGCACAAGTGAGCGCCGCACTCATACACGCATCAGTCAGCCTGCTACGAGACCTGCAAAACCCGGAAGAACAGTATTCACCCAGATGCAACACTGAGGACGCTTCCGTCGTCGTCGAGACCGCCGACAGTGCCCCCAGTGCCCCCAGTGCCACCGCCAACGACACTGAGGAAACGCTAACCGTCGCCAACAACGACGCGCCCACCGCACCTGCACACGCATGGCGCTACACCGCCATGTCAGCCGCCGCCTTCACGCTATCAGCACTCCTGGGCTACATCGCCACTGAGGTAACACGCAAGCGTGTCCGAGGCCGCAACTAAGCGCATACACAGAAAGCAGACCCTCATGACGACCCAGGAAATCACCCTGGACCAGAACAGTGACGACGGCCTCTACACGCAACTCCTTCGAGGCCGCTACGTCACCAGCGTCGAAGGCAGCATCATCACCCTCGACGACGGGACAGAACTCCACATCTACGGCAATGAAGGATGCGGCGGCTGCTCGAGCGGCTGGTACTGGCTCGAAGAAACCTTCAAGCGCGGCAACCGCAAGGCCCGTATCATGAGCGCCTACGTGGCCTACAGTGAGGACAAGTCAGAAGACGAACCTGCCCGATCCGTCTACACGATCTTCGTGCTGGTGGACGGCAACCCGTCTCAGCTTCCCCTCGCGACCGTGCGGGGCACCGACGGCAACGGCTACTACGGCACCGGCTTCACGCTCACCGCCACCATCCAAAAGCCCCCGACAGTGACCGCCACGGTCACGTCACGGGACATCATCAACGCCGTCGCAGACGGACACACACTCCCTTCCGTCCCCAACATTCGTACCCGTGAAGACCTCCTCAACGCTGTCGCCTACACGCTCCAGCAAACGCGAGGCTTCGACTCGCCTCTGCGCGTCACCGGACCCGAAGCCCAGCTCTTCCACAAGCTAAACTCCAACCAGTACGGTTACAAAGGCCCCTACTACGCGAGCAATTGGTACGGCTTTCACCAAACAGTCCTGTTCTGGTTCACCGACATGGAGGGAGGCGTATCCCTCGTCCTGCGCAACTTCTCCGACGGAGCGGAAGCCTACGTGGCGAAGCTACGCGACTTCACAGAACGAGTGCGCGCCTCCAAGAACCCCATCAAGACCTTCATCACCGGCTACGCCTTGAAAGGTAACACCGCCACCGTCGATGGAACCCGAGTGCCGGCTACCGACTTCCTCCTCTCCGAAGTCTGTGGCTTCCACGGCCATCGCATCGGTCCCGAGGCCTCCTTCATCCCTGATTGGATCTTCTTCCACCCCCAGGGCTACGGCGTGCGCATCGTTAAGCATCGTGGAGGCGGGCGCGGAGACGTTACAATCACCTCAAATACCCAGAGCGTTTGGGCTATCGACCCCCAGAAAGGCACCCAACTATGACCAAGAAGAGCTCCAGCAAGCACCGCGGCACGCCACGTCGAGGAGGCATCCTCCACGGCCTCGCACGCCTCATCCGACCCATCACCGCTTTCGCCGGTGTCGCGAGCGGCATCATGGCATCCTTCGCACTCGCGGACATGAACCGAGCCATCAGCATCAACGACGCTGTACTCGCCTCACACCCACCACAGGACGCGACTACCACCATCCCTAACCCACTCCCAGACGGCACCATCACCGCCCTCGTCTCCTCCCACGCGGGCAGCGCAGGCTACAGCCCCACCGCAGGAGTACTCATCGAACCCATCTGGCTCTTCCACCCACGCATGAGCTTCATCCTGGCACTCATCGCCGTCCTCGCGCTCGCATCCTGGATCACCAAACACAGCAGATGGAACACCCTCCCCTTCGTCCGCAAGCTCCACATCGAGGCCCCCAAACCTCGCTGGTGGTGGGAGTTCACCGGCTACGCCGAAGTCCTACTCCTCGTCAGCCTCACCGCCACCGTGATCTACACCCTCGGCAGATAGCGTCCAACACCAACGAAGCGGCCCGGCACCCCACCATGGGGAACGCCGGGCCGCTCTCGTATGCGCAGGATCAGTCGCGGATCAGGGAACCATCAGCGCCGATACGCGCCGTGAGCTTGTAGGTGTAGCCCCACTTGTACTCCTTTTCCTTGTAGCCGAGGTCGTGGAGCAGCTGCATCCAGGACTCGTAGCCGCCCTTGGTGAGAGCGTCACGGAAACGCTCCAGATTATCCTCTGCGAGCTCAGGCGAAACCTCAACACGCTCAACGCTTGGGAGGATGGGCTCTCGCTCACCAAACGCGCCCAGAACATACGGCTCCGCACTGTAGATGACTGTCACTTCATGCTCGCCGGAGTCGAGGCCAAACTCAGACAGACGCTCCTTCAACGTGAACCGCTCGCGAGGCTTCCAGCCCTCGCAACGGTCCAGGCGCTCGCTCAGGTCGCGCACGGCAGCAAGCATTGGACGCGACGCTGCGATGGCCAGTGCAGCAAGCTCGAGCGGCACGATGAACCGATCATCTTCCTCTTCGGCGGGCTTGACGTACTCGAACTCCGCGCCACAGCAGTCAAAGCCGATAGGCGCACTGAATCGCCGCTCCTGCGTAGCGTCAGGGGTCACGGGAACCCGCAGAACAGCAACAACCTCCTCGCCCTTGTTGTACTTGTCGTCAAAAGTCCACGTGAGGACCAGAACACCACCACGCAAGGCAGCTGAAACGCTGCGAAGAGGTCCAGCGGCAAACGTCACGTCAGACTCCTCGTTGAGATCTACCTCAAAGCACTGAGCGAAGGTCCGCGCAGCGCCCCTGTGAGAATCTGTTGCGATCAAGCAGTCCACAGCGATATGCGCATAGAGCCTAGGGTTCCCTGACTCAATAGCTCGTTCGACATCGTACTTGAGGAAGTTCTTGAACCAAGTCCGAGCTTTCACGAAGTCAGGGTGCGCCTTCTCGTAGGCGACGTAGTACTCCTGCTGAGCGGTCTCGAACCTGTCGTGAGCTTCCTTGAGGCTGGCGGGGATGTAGGTGGACATTGTTGGCTCCTAGCTTTCTGGGGTGGGGGAGAGTTAACGGCGGTTGAGCATCGAGCTTCGAGCTGTCACCCGTCGCCTGTCGGCTTTTGACGCGCGCCGCTTGGAGGAGGGTGCGTAGGTGAACATGAAGACGATGGCGGGGAGTGAACCCAGCACAGGGGCGAGCACTGCAATGAGGGCAATCGAGCTGGCCAGTGACATGTGGGGCCTCCCTTTCTCAACATATCCACAGGAGTTGTGAACAAGACTGAGTGTAGCATCCCAAAATGGACTACGCAAGTAGGGTAGTAGTCCAACATGGGGGCGAGAGAAAGCCTCCCGCCCCTACGCGCGCATCTATCGGCCAATCGCTGCCCGATCACCACCAACACGCTGCCGACCAGGAGCCCCCACGCCGCTCTGATAGCCGTCCACTTCGCCCCGGCTCACGCCGTTACGGTAGAGCGTCATCCGACTCTTGCTGACACGTTGGTTCGAGAACGCCTCATTGATGCGACGCTCAGCACGCGAAGCCCTCCCCATGGCCACCAGCTCCTTCGACGTTCCCAACGCTCCATCTCTCACAGCTGCGCGAACTCGAGCGCAGACAGATGCAGAGTAACAACGCACACAACAAGCAACCTGTAGCAGCAGGCCAATACACAGCCCCCTCCACACCTTACGCCGCAGGAGTCTAAGTTGGATTACATGGCTTGCGCGACCGTCCAACCTAGACTACAGTCTAACCCAAGGAACCCAGAAAGAAAGAAGGCCGTCATGCTCACCCGGAAAATAATCGCCATCGGTGCACGCTCCAACCTCGCCGAGGTAACTATCTTCGACAGCAATGAAGTTGTCGAATACCTCAAACAGCGCGACTGGTATCTCCCCAGTGAGTCCTTCATTAAGATCGCGCCAGACGAATACTGCCTGGTCGATAATTTAGCAATCATGCCCGGCATGGATGTCGTTGATGAACAGCGTACTCGTGAGCGGATCGCAGCCAAAACCGCAGGGCTAAAAGAGTTGCAAAAACGTAAGCGCCATGCAGCTATCATGAGTATGATCCCCGCAGTAGGGATCGCAATGGTGCTCGCATATCTGATGCTAAGTACAACTGAAAGTTGGGACCATATGACCACAAAAGAAAGCGTACTTACTTTCGTAATGGCATTTTTTACCTTCTTCCCTTTCGTTGGGATCGGCGTCCTGGCAGTAATTGACTTGAAAGGAGGGTGTCATGACTGAGGAAGAAACACCCATGGAATGCTTGATTAAGTCTCTGGTGACGGTGGTTCAAGTCATCGTTATTGCTACCCTGCTCGGTGTGTTTTTCGGAGCGTCAGCTGTTTTCGCATACAAGGGCACGCTCGTCGCGATTGACGAGTTTGGGTTCACGCCTGTATGTGTTGCAGCCTTCGTCACCTTCGGGTTCCTGGCGGCTGCGGTTCAAGGATGGAAGGAGTCGAGGTGCAAGCAGAGCGACGCTCAACACTCGAGAGGCGAAGGTCCGGCAGAAAACGACAACCGCCCCACCAAGGATGAGAACTGACATGTACCTACAGACCGACCATACGTGCAGCATCGCCGACCTGTACGCCAGGCGAGACAGTATCGGCTTGTCCCGCAGTGAATGCAAACAGCCTCCTCATCGCCGCTCCCTGTTTGAGTGGGGGAGGGGTCAGCAAGCCTACTATCTGAACAATCTCACGCTGAACCTCTCTAGCCCTCCAGTTGTCTACATCTGGGAACCCTCAGACGGGTTTGGTAGGGGCGCTGTCCTGGATGGTCGCCAGCGCCTCAAAGCATTCTTCTCCTACCTCGATGGCAACTATCGGCGGAGAGAAATTGCCCCTAGTGAATGGGGTGGAAAAGACTTCATCCACCTAGTTGCAAAAGACCCATCCCTCGCACAAATACTCCAACAAACCCCAATCCAGGTGGTCACCATCCAAGCTCCCTCCTACTGGGAAGCTGCCATCGCCACCTATCCCCAGATCTGCGGACACACTCGCGAAACCGTGTCGAATGAGCAGCAGATGCTCATGCACCATCTTGACGCGGGCGACAATATCTTCGGCAGCAGGGACTTCTGCGACCGAAAAGTAGCGAGCCTGAAAAAGACCCTCGACGGGATCGAGTTCCGCTACGCGGGGCTGCGAGTTCCAGTCCCCCAGCTTTCACCTCGCAACTACTCAAAGATCGTAGAGTGGCAGATCAGGGCCACCGAGTTCGTCGCCAGACACCACCACAGAGGAGTCATCCCATGCTGAACACATTCATTATCCCTGACCCGGCAACTGTCCCCGATGACTACGACCTCCCGACAGAGCTCACCGTCCGCGGCCTCCCTACCCGCTGGATCGGCGAGTTCTGCGAGCACACCGGAAACGATGTCCGCATCGCCTTCTACGACCAGGCCTACGGGTACGACACTGAGGAAGACGGCGGCGACGCGCTCGTATGGAACCCCAACACTCACGAGGTCTGGTACCTGTCCAGAGGCGACGTAGAAGCCATACAGCGCACCACCCCCGGCACGCCGTTCGCGCACTTAGGCTACTCGTACTACGTCCTCACCGAGGACATGAACCATGACTTCGACGTGCTCCAGCGCGAAGGACTCAACTGCCAGATCTGCGCCAGCCACCTCGACGGAACCGACATGGAACCAGCCATCGACATCCTGGACCTTTACGGCGACTTCGGCAATCTCGCCTACCCCGGCGACATGATCGTCTACACCAGCGGAGTACTCTACGAAACGATCCCCCAGGAGGTACACGAAGCCGTCAAAGCAGCGTCCTAACGCTACCCCGTATGCGAAGCGCCCCTCCCCACTGAACACTAGGGGAGGGGCGCTTCGTGTGGCCTACTTGGTTAAAGGAAGCGGTGAATGAAGCTGAGGGAAACGTCTGCAAGAAACATCAGGATAATCGCTCCACTCATCACTTCGCTTACGTTATAGCGCCACACGGGCACCTCATGCCCCTTGTGGGCCTGCGCGCTCAACTCCACAGCAAGGCAGACAATCGAAAGGGCAAGCAGTACGTACATTGGGCCAACAAACTTAGTAGCCCACATGTCGCCAGACAAGACCACATGCACAGACGTAGCAGTGCAGAAGAAAGTGGGGATCATGACGCAACGATTCGCCCATGTCTGAAAACTTGAAGGCTTTTTGATGAACTTGAATGAAATGACATACGCAACCAAAGCAAGAGACCATAGGAGAATTGAACCGAAGCATATTGCCAACATGTTCCAAAGCGGAAACTCTCCTGGAGAAAATATCTTCGACAGGACGGCGAAGCTAAGAAACATAAACGGGGTAAATGTTGCCAAACGCGCATATGTTGTACCAAAAATATCCTCTCTCTCGGCGCATGTTCGCAGCTTCATGTATATAGCAACTAATGTGGTGAGACCTACGCACATAAGTGGAAGGATGCTAAGAGTCCAGATCACATGAGGCGGAAGCTGAAATATGCTCAGAAGGTACTGTATCGAGCGCTTCTGACCAAAGGACTCTTCTGGCTCATCTAACCCCAGTGCGTGCACCATGTAGGCGGCGTATGAGAGAAAAAGGGGTGCGATGACTGCTACGTAGAGTAGTGGCTGGAAGGCGATGATATTCAGTACTGGTTTTGAGATCGCTTCCTCCCCGGTGTCTTTGAGGGTGACGCATAAGGTCTGCTTGTCTTGGTAGGGGTAGAGCATTGTCTATCCTTTCTGGGTTGTGCACCTCTGTCGCTACGTGGAGGCTCGATAAAAGCAAGTGTAGTCCACAATGGGCATGTGTCAACTTGCGATAGTCCAATATGGGATATAAGCTGAGGGGTAGAAAGGAGACCCTTCTATGGCCGCACGCAAGGCGATTCTCGCCCTCGACTTCGACGAGGTGTTCATCCTGCAACCCGGCTCCCCAACCACGAAAGGGGCATACCCGGATCGCGCTCGCACTCTGGTCACGGTCAAGCTCGACAGCGGACTCGTGGGCACGGGGAATGTCTGGTACTCGCCCCGCATGATCGAAGCCCTCAACGTCATCGTCAGCGACGCAGACAAGATCCTCCTCGCCTCATCGTGGGGCAAAGCGAGCATGAAAGCGGCGAAGGCCGTGGGCCTGCACCTCCCGCGCCGAAAGACCGTCAACCTGTTCCCATACCTCACGCCGGGCACCATCAGCCAGGAGCGCAAGCTCCGCCGTGCCCACGACCTCATCCTCGACCACCTCACCGACACAGACACCCGCATCGCATGGGTGGACGACCAGCACCCCCGAGGCTACGGGCAGGTAGACGGCATCCACACCATCGGCACCAACCCCATCACCGGCTTAACCCGAGCTAACCTCGCGCACATCCGCGACGTGCTCTTCTACTGATCTACTGAAAGGAACCATCATGACGCTGACCCTCAAGTGGGCGAACGGTACCTGCACGGGCGACCTCGCGCAGGTTGCGAGCCTCGTCCAGGCCATCACCCAGAAGAAGCCTTGGACTCAGACCGTGCCTAAGAATGGTGGACTCGTTGTGTGGCAGAAGTGGGACGAGTCGGAGCAGCTAGCGTCAGTGGGTGACCCCACCATCGCTGATGACCTCGCCGACCTCCTCGCCGACCACCTGGGAGTCCCCCAGGACGAGGTGACCATCAAGCCTGACCCGCGTGACTCGTCGCAGCTGACCGCCAGCGAACTACGCGCTCGACGACTCCGTGCCCACCTCAGCAAAAAAGACCTCGCCGCCCTATGTGGCGTAAACGAGTACACGGTGCGCAACTGGGAGCAAGGCGTGCGCACCGTCATCCCCACCCGACTCCTGCGCGTTTTCCAGCGCCTCGACTCCTACAGGGAGGAAGCCCATGCAACAGTCCACGCCGAAGCAGTGCGCCTCGCCGGAAACGAGGACGCGCTCACGCAGACTGACTTCACCGGATACGCCGTCTACGCGCCCAACGACCACGCATACGCGACCCTCTGGCCGGACGCTGCAATCAGCGCCGACATGTGGCGCGATGTCATCATCGAGTGCGGGCGTTTCCGCAGTGTCGCAAGTGACTACGAGGCAAGACTCATGGGCCTTGACCTCATCACCATCGAACCACCACGAAAGGGCAAGCCATGAGAACCGCGCCAGCGCCACAACAACCAGAGCGGCCCACCCTCGAGACTGCCTGGGTTGAAGATGCGGATACCCCTGCGCCATCGCGTAAGCGCGCCATCATCGTCATCATCATCGCTGTCGTCGCCCTCATTGCGTCAGGTGTCGCCGCATGGGTGTGGAGCACCCCCCAGGCGCAACCTCCCGCCCCGCAGCCCACAGCCACGCAGACGGCACGCGCGTACACGGCCAGCGACTACGAGGAAAACCGCGCAGTCTGCCGCGAAATGTACGAGACCCGCGACCTCCAGCTCTACTGGTCGTGCGTCGTCGGCGACATCCGCCTCGGACAAGAAACCGACCCAGCAGTCCCGCTCGCGGATCTGCCCCCCGTCCGCCTAGCGCCAAAGGCCAGCCTCGGAGGCCAAACCGACATCACCTTCGCGCCCGACGCAACCGCACGGTGCTATGCCACCGGCTACTGCCTCACCGACGCGACCTTCAACGCCAGCCACACCAACGTCCAGGTCATGTTCACGCGAGGCGACGGCGACATCATGGGCATCTTCGTCCCCACAACGGACGCGCCCACCGTCATGACGCAGGAAGTCCTCGCCCCCTACATGCCCACCGGAGCCGCCCCGGACCCCACCGTCCACCAGGCGACGCTCAGCCGCATCCATATGGGAGCCGACACCCTCGTCGGCTACGTGTTCTCACAGCCCCGCTACTGTGGCGACACACCCGAGGAGTGCTCCGCGAAGTACACGGCCCGCACCCCCATCCCCTTCACCGGCACGACCCACATCACCACCCAAGCCGAAGCCCAGAACTGAGAGAGTCCGTCATGTCAGTTGAGAGAACACTCATCGAGCACTGCGCGCCCAGTAGCGACTTCGCGCGCGTCCTCCGGGGCCGCTATGTCGTGGAGATCGACGACGAGTTCGACACGATCACTCTCGACGACGGCACGATCCTCGAGGTCGAAGGCAACGAAGGGTGTGGATGGTGCCGGTCGGGTTGGTACGACTTCATCAATGTCTACAAGCAGGGCAACAGCAACGCGCGCATCATGAGCGCCCACGTCGCCTGCGACATCGACGAGGAGAACGACGATGAGGGAGCAGTGGACCCGCACGTCTACACCCTGTTCGTCATGGTGGACGGCAATCCAGGGTTCCTGCCTCTCGCGACGATCCGCGGCGACGACGGAGCGGGCGGCTACGGCACCGGGTTTAGGATCTTCGCGAACGTCGTTGTCCCTCCGACTTCGGCGACGCGCCAAGACCTAGCCAACGCCATAGTAGGAGGAAGCTACCCGCTCAACGACACAACGGGAGATGTGCTCACCTTCGTTGCGGGCATCCTCTACGACGTGCACGGAGCTAACGTCCCTGTCCGTATCTGCGGCGATGAGGCAACCCGTTTTCATGTGGACCTTCTGGATATGCGCGACCAGACCAACAAGGAGATCGGCCTGCCCTACAAGCCGACATTCTGGCACCTCGAGAATGGCCTCACGCTCCTATGGCACAAGGACGTGAACGGTAATTTCGCGTTCGTCCTTCGAGATCTGGGAGACCATGCTGGGGGACTCGACGTGTACGCACGAAACCTCAGCGCCTTCCTGAACGCCATTCATGAGCGCACACAGCACACCGAAGTCGTCAGGTTTGTAGCCGCATCAGCAGAACGCAACAACTACCTCACCGTAGACGGCGAACGCATCCCCTCATGCGGCTTCCTCCTGTCTGAACTCGACGGCACCTACATGTACGCCGAACGAGACCGATCCGACAACCTCAATGAGCCAAGCCAATACGTCATGAACCAGAAAACCGGCAGAGAAATGCGCTACACCACAAACCTGCGCACCATCAAGCCGCTCGCCCACGGTCAGGGCCTCCTCGTCACTACAAGCGCCACAAAGGACGTGTGGACGCTCTAAGCGGCGTTACGTCGCATCCTGCCCATCAGTGGATGCTCACACCGTGAACCGTCCGCGCACGAAAGGAAACCGTCATGGCGCTCATCAACAAGGACACGCGCATCGCGCGATACTCAGCCGAAGAAGGCGTGGGCTGGGTGCCCCTCGTCCCCGGCCTGGACACATCCCCGTCATTCGACAAGTACCTGGAAGAAACCGGCTACTACATCAACGACTACAGCGACCGTGATGAAGACAACCTGCTCCGCGACTCACTCCTGAACCCACAGGGCCCCGTGTGGGACGACATGAACGAAGAGTTCCTACTCGACCTCTACAAGGACTGGGACCACATCCCCATGGTTGGCCCAGACACTCCCGTCTTCGCGTTCGTCGAAGGCAAAGCCCCTACCTCGGCACCACTGTCGAAGGCCATCAGCTCACCCCTGATCGGCGGCGGCGAAACCCTCGTCCTGAAAGTCCTGCGTGAAGTCGCGGACAGTCGCAACATCTACGCCCCAGACGGCGTGACCGTGTACGACATGCTGAACCTCATCAGCATGGCAACGAACAATCCCCTCTGGGCCCTCAACTGCCTCCTGCGCGCCCAAAGCAGCCAGAGCGGCAACCAGCTCACACTCGGCTACCACGAGAACCAACGCGAAAGCAGCTGGATCGCAGCCACCCACAAAAGCGGCTACTCCTGCGCCTTCGACCTCCTCGACCAAGACCTCCGACGCGACTACGGCGTGAACTACGTGATCGTCCCCGACGACGACCACACCGACTACTTCTACACCAACGCCCAGTACCGCGACAAGAACATGAAAGTCATGCGATACAAGGAAAACGGCGTAGTCGGAGACGCTATCGAACTGCTCGACCTCGACGGCGGCAACGCACACCCCAACCTCCATGGATGCCAGCCCAAAACGAGAATGCCTGAGCTTCTGCGACTCGACAAGTACCTCGCGACGATGAAAAACCTGCCCCAAGGCACCCAGGTTCCCATCGCGATCTACTCCACCAATAAGGGGGACACGATCACGATCAACGGCACCCGCATCCCCGCATTCAAGATCGTCGCCGAAGACCTCTACGAGCGATGCGAACTCTACGACCGCACCGACTTCCGAGTCATGCGACAACCCATCCGCTCATACAGTCGCTTCCAGCTGCGACCACTGTTCGGCCCCCACATCCTCACCCCGACACCCAGCGGGAACGCAGTCCTCGCACACATCCAGAAGCAACGGTGACATCACATGCGTATCAACGACAAGTCCCTCTTCCCCTACCGGGGGAAGTACGGTTCGCGCCCACCCCTCAACTTTGGGCGAACCAAAACCCACATGCAAAGCTCTATCGGAACCAGCATCCTCCTAACCGACGCATATGACGGCCTCATCGGCTCCGTCTGGATCGCCATTCCCGACCCGGCGTTCAGCGACCCCGAGACGATGCCGGTTCCCCCCTACAAAATCGCCGTAAACCTACGCGCCCTCGAAGTCATCAACCAGACAGTCACGCCCCAGGTTGAGATCGTGGCCTACGCACGTACACACACGTCCCCCACGTCTGCGATGCAGGCCAGCATCGACGCGATTGTTCACTTTCCAGGTGGCGGAGCTGGGCTCGCTGAGGTCGCCAAAACGCGCGACAACCCCAACGGCCCAGGCAAGGTGACACGAACATCGACCCTAAAGCCAGACAGTCACCTCGTCATTGGAGCCAACGAGGTCTGGCCCGTAGACCCGATCCCCGTGCGCACATGGTCAGGCCGCAACCCCGTGTACGTCCTCCACGCCGACGACGTGAAGAATATGTCCGACAAGACCCTCGACCTCATCCTCCGACGCACCCCATCCGTGCTCGCACACAACCGAGGTCGCGAGTACGGGGAGATCTGGGATGAAGAACTCGAACAAGACCCGACCGACTGGGATACCCCGTTCCTCCTACGTATCCTCGCGTGCAGCATCAGCGGAAACACCAAGGTCGGACGATCAGACACCCAAACCAACGGCCTGTGGACGTACTGGGTGAGCCGCGACGGGCGCAAGCCCCGTAAGCTCGCCGACTTCACCAACCCGCTGGTCTACACTGGAGCGACCCTCAGCTTCCTCGCCTGGAGCGTGTACGGAAACCTCGAGGAAGACCTCGCAAGCAAGACAGAAAGCCTGCTCCACCGTTAACCCCCGAAAGGGAACCCCACATGCTCACACGCGCCCGACGAGTACTCCTCGCTCTCATCGCCGCGGCCACCGTCATGCTGCCGCTCACCCCAGCTCCCGCATACGCTCTCCCAGCCAACCCCAATGTCTCCGATGAGGTCATCGAGGCGAACTGGGCGACCCTATCCGCTGAGCAGCAGGAAGCAGCCAAGCAGGTTGTCGCAGAAGCCAAGGCCGAAGGCTACTCAGCGGAGGCCGCAGCGGCCATCGCCGGTAACTTCTGGCGCGAGTCCCACTTCAACGTGGACGCAGTGAACGCCTCATCGGGCGCGTGTGGCATGTACCAGGCCCTCGGAGATCGACAGACCCTCCTGTTCACCTACAACGGAGTCTCAGGCTGTTCAGGCCTCAAAGCCAAAGAAACCACCCAAGCGGCGCTCGCGGACGGACGCAGTGAATGGCTCGGCTGGCCCACCACCAGCAGCATCTACGGCGGCATGGCATCCTACGCGCTCAACGAAGCCGACACCTGGGGCATCACCGGCGGCACCGTCCCCTCCGCCGACGACTCATTCGGGAGCCTCGAAGGCTTCAAGAGCACCGACAACTGGTACTTCGCGACCTGGATCTGGATGACGAACTGGGAAGCCCCCGGCGCAGCTGAAGCAGGCTTCATGGAGCGCGCCTCCTACGCTGCGACCGTCCTCAAGAAGGTCGGCAACACCGACCCCGCGGCGAAGTCCACCACAAGCGGCGCACAGTCCGGCTCGACCGGGGGAGTCCTCGATGAGTGGTCCCTCCCTGGTATGCCCAAGAAACCCGAAATCGCTAAAGGCCAGTCCCTCACGTTCGCGGACGGTTCACAGCTCACGGCGAAGCAGCGGGCAAACGCCTCTGACCTGAAAACGCAGCTCGAAGAAGAAAAGGCCCGAGAACAAGCAGCATCCGCCCGATCAGGCATCGCCGTCGTCGGTGTCGTCCTGTTTGTGTATGCCCTCGTCATCCTCCTAGCCCTCCTGATCGACTTGGCTTTCCCGCTGTTCTCTGTCCTCAAGGGTGTGACCTTCGGGCGGATCAAGTACTCACCGCTACCAGCCGACGAGCGCCCGAAAGACACCTACGGAGTCGCCGGAGTCCTAGCCACCTGTTTCGCCTTCGCAGCCCTCGGTGCCCTCATCTTCACGGGCGTGATCCAAACCTGGCTCGCGCACCTCGTCATCGCTCTCACCTCCTGAAAGGAACCCTCCCATGACTCGCCAGTCCGAAACCGAGTTCGCCACAACCCTCGTCACCAAGTACGGGCAGCAATGCGCCGAGCTCTTCGCCCTGTTCCTCCACACCATCCCCCTCGGATGCTCATGGGCTTTCCTGCACCCCCAGCAGGTCGAAGACCTTGGCCTGCCCTGCAACCCAGAAGGCCCCGTCCCCCTTATCTGGGATCCCCAACACAAGACGGTCACCACTCGCACCGCCACCAACGCGAACGTCTCCAGCCTGACATTCGTCCTCATCCCCGTCGTCGGAGGCTTCATCCTCGAAACCGCCTACAGCGTCGCCGTCAACGTCATCGAACAGTGCGGGGGACTCTACGATGAAGACATCCTCACGACAGCGGGGGAGAGCCGCGCCAAAGCCAAGGAACTGTTCACCAAGCGCCTCGAAAAAGCAATCAACGACGGTGGCGAGCTCCGCTTCGGCTACTACTGCGTCAACGGCTCCCAGACGATCACCATGAACGGTGTCGCCTACCCCGCCTACTCGCTCCCACTACGCGCCATCGCCGAAATTGCAGCACAACAGGGCCTCTCCTTCCGCGTCCCCCAACATGCCCCCATCCTGGCCTCCACTGTCGCCGCAAGCCCCTGGGACACCCTCTCCCGATCAGTTGCAGCCCCCTCTGGCAACGCAATCCTCGGATCCCTCGCCCGCTGAAAGACACTGCCATGTTCATCCACATTCCAGAGCGCCCCACCCATGAAGGCATCGCCCCCACCCTCGAACTCCAGATCCGCGCCCGACTGGACAACGCCCCGACAGAGCATGTCGGCGAAGCTGTCACCATCAGCTCGCCCCAATACGAGACCTTCATCGCGCAATGCACAGAAGCTCTCCAGCGCGACAAGTCCATCGACCTCGAAGTCTCACCCGCGAGCGCAAACGACACTGAGACCATCACCATCGTCAATGACTCCGGCATCACCGTCGAAGACATGCGCGAAACCCTGAACGACCTCATTGGAGACGCGCCCGACATCGGAGTCACGATTAGCGTCAACGACGGCCAGTACACCATCACTCTGACCGCCGTCCCCGACCTGCCCGTCCTCGAATCCCACGTCGAAACACTCACCTGGTCCGCAGATGGACACACCCTCACGCCCACCATCCACACAACAACGGGAACCGAGATTCCCACATGGACCCCGGCGATCCTCGCTCAAACCGAAGCGTACCCAGGTGGGACCGTCCGCTACGTTGATACCACCTACGGGCCGATCCCTTGCACCCCACAGGGGACAGTCATCATCGACGCAGCCATAGCGACCTCAATACACCACGCCCGCGTGTAACACTCTTTCCACCTCCCTTCCAGTTGGTACCCTTAAAGAAACTAGGGCAAAAGCCCCGGTTACGGCTCCCACAGGAAGGGAGGCGCTGTGCGCCGCTACATCGAACAAGTCACACACCCCGACGGGACCGTCACTGAGACACCCGTTGAGGGCATCATCCTTACCGAGCGCGAATACCAGGAACAGCGCGACCACCTCGAAACGCTCATCGTCACCGCCGACACCTTCCTCCAGCAAGCACAAAGCGCCCTCGACTCCCTCATGGACACGTACAAGGCACAACGCTCCGCCGATAAGACATACCTAGCAGCCTTCGGCCTCGAGAACGACCCCCAGCCCGAAACCATCCTCTAACCCCCATCGAACGGACCGCCATGAACAACTACAACGACATCGACGAGACGACGGAAGACACCATCGTCCTGGACCTCGACAACGACACCACCGACCCTGACGACATCGACGAAACCGACCTCGAGACCCCAGACGATGATGAGGACGACTACGACGAATACGAGGATGAGGACGACGAAGATGACGATGATGAAGACGAGGACGACGTAACATCAGCTCCCGTCACCACCTTCGCGCTCACCCCACTACGAGACGACACCGACGACCCCGCTGAGTCCGACAGCGACGAAACGCCCGACGATGACGATACAGACCTCAACGAGGGTGCTGACGACGAAACCAGCGCCGACACCGAGGCCGCTCCCTTCCGCATCAACATCGACACGGATGGCCTTGACAGCGCCGCAGTCGAAGCGATCAGCAGCGTCAATGACGTGGTGACCGTCAAGAGCGACGCATACTCCGTCCGGTACACCCACATCAGCCCCCACCAGGTAGTCGGTACCAAGCCCATCAAGGACTACCGGGCCGACACCTACAGCGGCCTCTTCAATGTGATCCGCGAGATGGGTGTCATTGTCCCCGTCGTCGTGACACCACTCGCTGAGTATGCCGACTTCCTCGCCGACAACAACATCACCACCGGCGCAGAAGCCGACGAGCTCGGCTACGCGGGCCCACGCTACCGAGTCCTCGACGGCTGGCGACGCATCTTCGCATCCCTCAAGAACAACTACGACGAGATCCCCGCCGCCATCGTCACCTTCCACGACCCCGAAGTCGGACGCGACCTATCCAACCTCATGCACCTAGTCCTCAACCGCGCCCAGACGCACACATGGGCTGAGAAGTGGGCGATGCAGCAGGTGATGGAAGAGTCCTACAGCCTCACCCCATCCATGCTCGACTGGCTCCTCCTCATCGACGCAGGCGACTCCATGCGCCTCAAGGAAGTCATGCTCGCCGAGTACCCCGAAGTGACCGAGGACTTCCTGGCGGGCAAGAAAGACCTCACACGGTCCTACAAGGCCCTCGAAAAGCTCCGTAAGGCAGAGGCGAACCCAACGGCAGGCGACGACGACAGGAAGATCTCCAGCGTTGACGAAGCCGGCGACCTCGCAGCCGCCGACACAGAAGATGCCCCCCTTACCGACGAGGAAGTCAAGAACCTCCTCGAAATGGGCGACGAACTCCGCGAAGTTCGCGACCTCCTCAACAAGGAAGCCGACACCGACGACACCGACATCGACGACGACAACTACGGCGGCGACCCCATCCCCGAAAACGCAGCCGAACAGGTTGGCTTCGAGGGCGGCGACGACGACGAGGACATGTTCGGCGAAGTTGATGAGAACACCGTCCAGGACACGAAGGACCGCAAGCCCCTCTCCAAGGAGCTACGCACGGCGATCCTCGCGCGCGACGAGTTCACCTGCCAGGCCTGCGGCTACGGCAAGGGCATCACGTCCATGGTCCACCTCGGACAGCTCGAAGCCCACCACAAGACCAGTGTCTACGTGGGAGGCTCCGACGCGATGAGCAACTTCGTGACCCTCTGCCAGCGCTGCCATGGCCTCGTGCACATCCTCGCTGGCTTCAACGCCAAGATCGGCATGACCAAGGAAGAGTTCGAGAACGTCCCCGACAACGACCAGACAATGTTCCGCGTCTGCATCAAGCTCGCGAAGGTCATCCTTAAGGCCGAAGAGGAAACCGGCAAGGCACTCAGGAAGTACAAGCCTGTACGTAACCCATTCTGGGAGCAGCAGAAGCAGGCACAAGATGTTGTCAAGACCCTAAAGGGTGAGGAAGCAACGGAGGACACAGCAGAATGACGACGTGGGTTTACTTCCAGAGGCCAGGTTTTGCCCTCTACCAGGAGGACGGTGGTGTGCTCACATCCACCGCTCAGACCGTCAAGCGCGCCCAAGACCTGCGCAACATGGCAGCGCGACGCGCGCCCAACCTACAAGCCGCCCCATACAACCCAGCAGGCTACGAGTACTGCGCCTTCGACGGGCAGCGAGTCGTCAACCTGTTCGCCCGCGACGACCTAGCCATCACGCCCCGCACCGTCATCAAGACAGACCAGGGCAGCAAGACGCTCGCGCAGATTCTCGACGACTACGAGATCACCGACCGGGGTATCGACCCCAAGGCCGCGGCGTGGGACATCCAAGCCCTCCGCGAGGCCGTCAACTACGCCAACGCCTACACGCTCACCCGCCTCGATACGCGCGCCTCTGGCCCATTTGGCGCAGCCGGACCCACACGACCCGACTACTGGACCCTCACGCGCCCAGACACCGACACCGAGTGCACCCTGCGCACGTGTTACCGCACACAGGAAGGCTCCCTAGCGCACAAGCCAACCCTCGAAGCCAGCATCGACAGCTCCGACTACTTCCTCGTCTCCCTCCCCAAGGACTGCATCCCCCTATTCGACGGAACCGGAACGACACCCACGCAGGACACGCTACGAACACTCGCCCGAGCAGTAGATGACGCAGCCACCAACCCCTTCTGCCTCGAGCGCGACATCCAGGGCGTAGCGTATGCCCTCACCCGAGGCGGTGCACGTCTCGAGTTCTACCTCGAAAACGTCGGCTCCTTCACCTATACGAACGGTGACCTCGTAGCACACGAAACCCATGGCGACCCCGCATACACGATGGGCCGCTCGATGCTCGTCAAGAACGCACTTAAGAACTACAGCAAGTTGGGCCTCGTCGGCGTGTACTTTATCGTCGATGCTCTTGTCCGACAGAGAGTCTGGAGCTCCGGCCCCTCCTTATGGTCAGAGTTCGCTGAGGGGTATCGAGCCGCCTGCAACGGCAGATTGGACGTGTGTGCTGACGCGCTCCCCCTATACGTGCCATCGCGCAGCACGCACCCCGAAACGCGACGCAACGACCCCTACAGCACCTACTACAGCTACGTCGCGCACTACAGAAACCTCATCAAGGCCGACGCAGCCAAGATGGCCCAACGGGCAAACTAGGCCACCATGAACACTCCTCGCAGTGCCATCGCGCGACACAACGCCCGCCAGGCACACACCCATGAGGCGCGCAGCCGACTCGAATGGGCGGCAGAAGTGCACGCCATCCTTGAAGCCGCCGCCACCACCTTCGACGAAACCACGGTCCAGCAGCAGATCACGGTCCCCGCGAACCGCGCGCGCGGCCCAGTGCAAGCACGAGGCATCCTGGACATGTGCCAGGCCCTCGGCATCGCAGGCATGGCCACCAGTGCACTCACTGGCAACGGAGACATTGCCCTCGCCCTCGCCGGCCACACCGACCGGATGCGAGCAGCACTCCACCTCGCACACAGCTACCTCGAAGCCGAGCGCCTGCACCTCAGTCGCGCGCACACCGACAGGCCCGGCGTGACCCTTAGCCCCACCAAGGCGCGCCACAAGACCTACGGCATACTCCTGAGTGCAGCAGCCGAAGCCTCTACCATCATCCGCACAACTCGACCCTTCAACGTGCCACTCGACCAAGAGGACGTTGAAGCGGCGCACACAATCCTCAGTCGAGGATGGATCGGGTCAGCCTACCGAGAGCAACCCCTCCTAGCGGCTGAGGAAGGGTGCCGTGAGTATGAGAGAATATATCTCTCGGTTAGTCAAAAACCCCTCGTCAAGCCGTACAGAAAGAACCGTCTGCGATGAACGCACTCCGCGCACCCCGTCACCTCCATCGAGCGTGGCGGGGCTCCGTCGCCCTCACCTTCCTCCTCGCGCTCATCCTCACGTTCTTCGCCCACCCCGCTAAGGCATTCACCGAAGACCAGGGACACAACCTCAAGGCCAAGCCCTCCACCTGGTGCCAGTGGTGCGCCGACAGCGACTTCGGATACGACCCCAACGAAGAACGCGGCATGATTACCAACGCCGGAGCAACCATGGGCGAGGCAGCGTGCGGCAACTTCTCCTTCGCATTCATGGAACTCCGCGCAGGAGTCAAAGCCCGCGGCTCCTACACCGTCAACGACATGCGAGCCGAAGCCATCAAGCTAATGCAGGCAGGCAAAGATAGCCCATTCAGCGATGACGGCTGGCTCTACCAGCTCAACCCCGAAGGCTTCGCCCAGGGAGTCTCCAACATGACCGGCGGACAGCTCACCGTCGAAGTCCAAGGCGACACTAGCGGCGCGGGACTGGGAGCCAACAAGTTCACCGAAGACGACGTGCGCCAAGCCATGAACGACGGCTACTTCGTCATATTCATGGTCCAAACCGACACTGGCGGGCGACACTGGATCGCCGGCGATTACGTGGAAGGAAACACCGTCCACACCATCGACTCAGGACGACCCCTCACCACCCTCGACCGATCCCAATACCCCGGTGGCATCGGCCCCATCCTCAAGTTCTCCCGCACCGACGGCAAGAAACTCCAAGACCTCCCCACCATCGACGACGCAGCCACCAGCGTCGGCGGCAACAACGGCGGCGACACCGCCACTGCAACCGACACCGGCATCATCAGCGAACTCGACCTACCCGGTATGCCACCTCGCACCGTCGGACAAAACCACCAGCTCTCCGAAGCCGACAAGCTCGCCTTCGCGAAAGACACCCTCAAGTTCGCGAACTACACGAACCTGAACACCACGCAGAAAGACAACGTTGACCAGATCGTCGCACAGCGACAGCTCGAACAAGACCGCAAGGTATCGGACTGGTTCAGCACCGGCGCAGCCGTCATCGGCATCGTCCTGTTCCTGTACGCCCTCGTCATCGTCCTCGCATTCCTGTTCGACCTCGCTTTCCCGCTGTTCTCTCTCCTCAAGTTCGCGACAGCTGGTTCCCTGACTGTGCATCACGAGTCGCAAAGCCGTGCGGGCGTGAAAGAGCTGGGAGCTCCACCTCGAGGCCGTTGGGCGACATGGGGGAATGTGTTTGTGACTGCCGGGCTGGTCGCAGCATTGGGCGGTCTGCTCATCAGCGGGACGCTGGTTAGGTGGGTTGCGTTGTTCGTGCAGATGCTCTACATGTGACGGGTGAGCATAACCCCTGCGTACCTGTGATCTAGTTAACCAGTTTCCGGGTTGCGCACACAAAACAACCCGGCCTACACTAAACCCATCACAAACAACACATAATTTAAGAGCGTCCCCTGAACCGCCCTGGATCAGGGGAGCACCCCGGAAAGGTGCCCGAGTGGCTGAAGGGGCCTCCCTGCTAAGGAGGTAAACGGAGCAATCTGTTTCGCGGGTTCGAATCCCGCTCTTTCCGCAGGACGCGAGAAGCGCCTGAGACGAGTTACTTCACTGGAATTGAAACTCACACTCGACTCAACTTTTTCTCTCGCGTCCCCCACTTTTGCCCAAAACACAACCAGAACCCAGAAAGGAGAGCGTCATGGCGCGCATGAACACCCGAGGCAGTAAGCCCCGCAACATGGCTACCACTCCCGTCAGTACGACGACGGGGCAGGCCTTCACCGCGGAAGGTGGAATGGGGTGGCAGCGCACCCCCAAGGGCGAGCTGTTCCTCGCCGCCGTGACCTCCCTCAACGAGGACACGTTCTACGAGACCGCCGATGAGCGCGTCAACCGTATCCAGACCCTCACCACGGACCCCGAGATCGTCAACAGCCCCGAGTGGACACTCGGCATGGTCCGCTGGCTCCGCCAGGAAGTCGGACTCCGCTCGATCCCCACGGTCGTCGCTATCAGCGTTGTTAAGGCGCGCCTGGACGCTGGCCTGAACGGCACCAACCGCCAGATCGTCGAAGCGGCCATCGGTCGCCTCGACGAGGCCTCCGACATGATCGCCGGGTGGATGAGCCTGTACGGGCGCAACATCCCGTCATGCGTGCGCCGTGGCGTTGCCGACGCTCTGCGCGCCCGACTGTCCGAGCGCTCCTACCTCAAGTGGGCGGGCCGCATGAACTCGGGTAGCGTCGCCCTCCGCGACGTCATTAACCTGACGCACCCTAAGCCGAAGGGCAAGGTGCAGGAAGCGCTCATCAAGTTCGCGCTCGACGAGTCCTACGGCCAGAAGGGCGACGACAAGCAACTGCCCACCATCCGAGCTCGCCGTCAGTTCCTCGCCATGGACCGTGACGCGCAGATCCGCGCTCTCACCGGCCCGGACGCGAAGGACATCATCCGTAAGGCTGCGCTCACCCACGAGGTGATCGCAGGCTCAATCGGGACGATCCCCGCCGATGTGTGGGAAACCCTCGTTCCTGAGATGGGCTACATGGCCCTGCGGATGAACCTCCGACGTATCGAAGCATCCGGCGTGAGCCGTTCTCTGATCGCCACGATCAATGAGCGCCTGAGTGACGTGGAAGAGGCTGCGAAGTCTCGCACCATGCCGGTCGCGTTCTACGCAGCGTACAAGAACACGCCGCTGGCCTTCGCCGCCGCCCTCCAGGACGCAGCGAACGCTTCGCTCGAGAACGTGCCCGCACTCAAGGGGCGCACGCTGGTCCTCCTGGACCGCTCCGGCTCAATGTCCGGCATCCTGTCTGCGAAGTCATCGCTGACCTGTCAGGACACGGCCAACGTGTTCGCAGCGGCACTCGCCCTTCGTGGCGAGAACGTCCGAGTGGTCGCGTTCGACAACCACATGGAGGACGTGAACGTCAACAGCTCGGACCTGCTCCGCGTCGTGGACCAGATGCCCGCCCCTCGAGGTGGCACCTACACGCCCGAAGCTATCCGCTGGGCCCACGAGGGCGGTCACCAGTACGACCGTATCGTCATCCTGACGGACGAGCAGTACTGGGGCAACTCTGTGGATAATGCTCTCGACACCTACGCCCCCGGCGTTCCGGTGTTCACGTGGAACCTCGCAGGCTACAGGACAGCACAGATGGAAGCCCGCGAGGGACGCTGGACCTTCGGCGGTCTCTCCGACAAGGGCTTCCAGATGATCCCCCTCCTCGAGCGTGGGATCGGTCAGTCCTGGCCCTGGGAGTAACCACCCATCCAGGGGTCTCGCCCAACACTCCCACCACAGGGCGAGGCCCCACCAATGCCCCTATAGCTCAGTTGGTTAGAGCTGCGGACTTTTAATCCGAGGGTCGCAGGTTCGAGTCCTGCTGGGGGCACTCAGTGAAAAACTGAACATGGCGGGGTGCCGGAGTGGACTAACGGAGCTGTCTTGAAAACAGTCGCACCTACAGGTGCCCAGGGTTCGAATCCCTGTCCCGCCGCCAACAACTGAACATGGTCCTATGGGGTAACGGTCAGCCTGCCAGATTTTCACTCTGGAGACCCGAGTTCGACTCTCGGTAGGACTACTCCGATCCGGTGTAGCTCAACGGATAGAGCGGGGGACTTCTAATCCCAAGGTTGCAGGTTCGATCCCTGTCACCGGAACTCCAACAACTGAATAACATCCACGAGGGTCAGTGCCCCGAGCGGCGAAGGGAGCCGACTGTAAATCGGCCACAGGTAACCAGCCCACACCGCAGGTTCGAGTCCTGCCTGGCCCACTGGTGGAGTGAAGACGCGAATGTGTGAGTTACTTCTTTGCATAGAAAACACCCCCCTGGGACGTAGATCCAGGATCACTTACTCGCGCAGCCTTTCAGCTTCACTCCACCCCTCCATCTCGGATGGTGTAACGGCAGCACACCGGATTTTGGTTCCGGGCATCTAGGTTCGAGTCCTAGTCCGAGAGCGAACTGTGGGCGTGTCCCTGTCGAGAAGATAGCGACGCGCCCGCAGGTTTACCCAGATCGAAAGGAAACAAGCCATGACTGCTGGCGAGCGTAAGGCCGCAGCCAACAAGCGCCGACGCGCATTCCACATCTCCGCCATGAGCGCCCTGTCTGCCCTCTGTGCGGGCGTATTCGCAGCCCTCGGGTTCGTTGGCCTGATCGGCCCCTCCCAGTGGGCTATTAGCCGCCAGGAAACCAATCTCGGAAAGGTCTTCACCGGCTGGCTGGCAACCGTCAACATGCCCGCCGCGGGGTGGGGGAGTGAGACCGTGTTCGTCTCCTCCTACATGGGCGATACCGCCCACCTGGCCACAGGGGAGATGGTCCCCGTTGCGGACCTGACCCTCACGGCACCGCTCTCGACGACAGCTGAGCACGCCGTCTTCATGAACACCCTCACCACCGGGCTCCTCGCCGCACTCCTGCTCCTTGTGGCGGTCGCTATGTGGCCGTCTACGTCACCGACCCCGCGCAGCTCGAAACAAGCCTGGCGGGAGCGTTCGAGTGGCCCACACCGACGACGAGCGAGAAGCAGCGCCAGAAGGCCCGCGAGCGTCGCCAACAGCGACTAGAAGAGTTCGCCGCAGCCCACACAGAAGCCGATGCCCTCGACACTGAAACCAATGCCGACACAACCCAGAACAACACGCAGGAACACCCCGCAGGCACCGAGTTTCTAGCCGCCCGCCTCATGGAAGGAACCCGCCATGAGTGAACCTCTCATCGTCGCGTTCGCCGCGGCCCTCGTCGCGTCCGCAGCCTTCATGGTCGCCACCGTCGTCCTCATGGGCGACACGGCCTTCAAGCGCAGCGCAGACACCCTCAGCGCCACGCTCACAGTCGCCCTCATCAGCGCAGTGTTCGCATCCCCGATCTTCACCCCCGCCACCTACCAGGTGCCCAACGTGATCCACGCCTGGGTGAACTTCGGCCTCGCAGCACTCGCCCTACTGCTGATGATGGTCACGGTGTGGAACATGTTCCGCCGCTACCCCGACGTGCCCCTCACAATCCACTGGAGCGCATGGGCCATCAACGGCATCCTCGGATACGCCCTATGCGGCTTCATCCCCACCATCCACTTCATCCACTCTGTTAGCCCATGGGCCTGAAAGGAATAGCAACATGAACAAACGCAAGTGGTCAATAGTTGATATGGGTGTGCTCGCAGGTGTTGTGTTCTTCCTGATTTTCATCTACGGCATGGGGAAGATCTCTGTCGGGATACTGGAGCGGTGGGATCGCATTAATGAATCCCTAGCGAAGAGTGCTGCCTCCACTGGCCCTCTTGATGACCTCAACAACCTGGCCGTCAATGACAACCCCACACCGCCCGAGAAGTACAATCGTGTGGAGCAGTTCGGCCCCGCGTGGAAGGACGTGGACCATAACGGCTGCGATACGAGGAACGACATCCTCGCCCGCGACCTCAAAACCATCAGCGACCGACGTAACGCCTGCGTCATCACCGCCGGCCAACTCGCAGACCCCTACTCGGGCAAGTGGATCGACTTCCGCAAGAAGGACGCATCGAAGGTTCAGATCGACCATGTTGTCGCCCTCGAGAACGCCTGGCAGTCCGGTGCATACAAGCTCACTCAGGAAGATCGTGAAGCTCTCGCCAACGACCCTGACAACCTCCTGGCCGTCAACGGCCACGACAACATGGCCAAGGGCTCCAAGAGCGCAGACCAGTGGATGCCACCCAACACCGCATACGCCTGCACCTACGCCTCTAAACAGGTCCAGATCAAGAACCGCTACGCTCTCACAGTGACCACACCGGAAAAGCAGGCCCTCGCCGACGCACTGGCAACCTGTACCACCAACTAGAAAGGCCATCCCAATGGCATCATTCACGACAGCGCAAAAGCGCGAAGTGATCCAGAGACATTACCCCACTGCCAACAACATCGCCGTGAAGGGCAACGTCTTCTTCGCCGCCTTCCCCGACGCGGAGCCTATCATCGGCTGGCTCCACTCACCCCGCGAAACCCTGTGGATCCAGGCAGTCGTCCCCGTGAGTACCTGCACCGCCCTACGCACAGTGCCTCCGCTCTGGTTCATCGAAGCGGCCCAGCCCTACATGCGGGGCGAAGAGCGAAAGGAGTGGTACCTCTACACACTCCGAGCGGCTCAGCAAACATTCCCATCGGGGGATTACATGCGCTGGATCACTCTCAATGAGGGGCATCCGCTCAGAAAGGCGTTTGGCGACTATTGCGCCTTCGATATTGAAGGCAAGGAGACAGAGTTCCGCATCAAGAACGCCGAGTTGGAGACGGTCAGGACCATTAAGAAGGCCGACCTCCTCTATGTGCTCACGGATGAGCCAGGTAGCCTCTTCTACGAAGTAACACCTTTCTGACGATCATGGCTTTCACAACAAAGGAAGTGCGCCCCGTCTTCGAGGCTAAAATGGGGCCAACTCGCAGGTTCGTCGTTAAAGGCGACCTAGCGTTCGCTATCCTCGACTCGGGTAAGCCCGTGCTCGGGTTCGTCAATTTCTACGGTGGCAGGATTCGCGTAGAGTCATGCGTGACTCTCAACAGCGGTCCTGTTCCTCTGAGCGTCGTGCCACCCCAGTGGTTTGCGAACGCAGCAAACAAGTTCATCCCTCACCTGGAAATGCGCACACAGCGGGACTACTGGACTACGCTCGTCGCAGCCAGCAAAGCCCTTGGCGGCAACTATGGACACATTCACCTCGCCAAGCAGCACCCATTTGCGCAGCACACAGGAGCTGTAGTCCTCATTGTGGGGGAAAAGAGAGTGGAGGGTACAACCCAACAGGGGGAGCCGGTAGGATCCTGGACAAAGCTAGGCATCATGCAGGCCCTCACCGCCAAGCCCGGCCCAATCAACTCCTGGTCCTAATTGCAGCCACATCGGAAGGAATGAAACATGCCTTTTACGCCAAGGGACGAAGGCTACGCGCCTCCACATCTCCCGACTATCAAACGCGAAGTTAATAAGCTGCTGGAGGGCGTGAAGCGAGTCGGAGCGAAACAGACAAACGTATTCGTTAGCGCCACATCAGGCTACCTAATCGGCCACATCACTAGGGGAGCGTGGGTGGGGATGCTTACCCCTGTGGAACGATGCCCCGCAATGGATGTGGTTCCCCCTAAGTGGTTTGCTCGCAGCGTCGAAAAGGCCTTACGGGTAGGCACGCCGCAACAGGTCGCCTACGGGCAAACCCTTCTCGTACTGGCTGAAGCTACATACCAGGGGAGCGGCTGCATTACCCTCTCCGACAATCATCCCCTAGCTGTCGGAGCTGGCGGTCAGCCAGCAATCGCACAGTTCTGCCTAGATTACGGAACAGCGCGGGCATATGATCGCCACGGCAACATCGTCGGACGACCAATCGGGAAGAACCGCCTAGCACAGATCCTCACTGCAAACCTGGGTGAGATCGCATTCATGGAATGAAGCCTGACCCACCCCTCATTCTCATCACGAGCGGCACCTCCCCTCTGAACACATCAAGGGAGGTGCCGCCCCATGTCGCCACGTACAAGGAATCAACTGAAAGGAACAGTAATCATGACACCGAAAAGAAAACGCCCCACCGAGCTCACCCGCGACACGGTTTACGCGCAGAGAGACCTCGCTCGCGTCCTGCGCGCCTGGGCTGACGACCTCGAGAAGGGTGGCGCAGACATGGATGCCCTCGCCCGACGTGGGGAGCTTGCTGCGTGGGCTCAGAGACGCGCTGAGCGCCAGATGCGACATGTGAGCGCGTCGTTTGAGCGCGTGATCGCGTGCGCGTCCTTGGCTGATCGTCGAGGCGTTACTGGTGGCCGGTGAGGCTACGACGCGGAGGCCCTGGGGCTGCTGGTTGGTGGTTCCGGGGTTTTTCTCAACCCTAAACCGCCTGTGATCTACTTAACCAATTAGGTGGATGTTAGCGCTTGCGGGCAAACTAACCCACAAGCTACGATCAAACCCATAACCCAGTCGCACGAGAAGGAGACACCCTCATGACCACCAACACCGCCATCGACTACACTAAGCTCGCCGACACTGCGGCCAAGACCTACACGACCTCCCGAGATGCGCGCTCCCGCGCCATCGCCAACCTCGCCGTCGTAGACAGCGACCGACGCGGCTACCAGGACATCATCACCGCCGACGGACACATCGACGTGCCCCTATTCGCCGTCTGGTTCACCCAGGACGAAAAAGAGGAAATCGCTCAGCGGGCGGTCGAATACTACAGGGCTGCCAACAAGTTCGAGGAGTACACGCGGGGCACTATGCGCTACTTTGAGGACGCGATGGCGGCCAGCGCGGCGCTCGCCCTCATCGCTGAGGTCCACCGCCTCGTCCAGCAGGACAGCGACATGGGTGCTCTCCTGCGCGAACTACGTGACAGCGAAGAGGGGCAGGAAGTCGCTGTCTATCCCGACTTCTCTAAGATGTTCTCGTTTGTCGCCAATTCCGAGTGCCGCGTCAACAGCGCCAAGGACGCTCTTCTCGATAGCGCATCTGACACCCTTCGCAAGGCAATGGCACCCTACAACGGGGACGCTGTGACGCTCATGCTCATCCGCTTCTTCAGGAGAGACACAGACGAGCACGGAAACCTCGTCTACGACAACCACTACTTTAACCTCCGCAACCTCCCCACACTGCACGATGTTGAAGTCAACAACAACATGCGCGCGACCGAATCCAAGCTCTGCACATACGACACCGAACTCACCAGAGGCAACTACGTGGAAGCGCGCGACCGTCTCAGCAAGGCTATCTCGCGCGCCGCCAAGAACATGCAGGAACGCATCAAGAATGCGTGAAACAGCAAAAGCAGACGGACACGCAGAAAGAAAGGACAAGACCCCATGACCGCCATCACCGCCACCCCCGCCCGCGCCCGCCTCACCGACCCCCAGACAAGCTGGGACGCGGCCCTCGCAGTCAACGCCACGAAGTCGTGGCTCATCTTCGCGGAACTCAGGACCATCGAGAAGGATGAGTGGATCGGAGAGGAGTTGACCAACGAAAATGAAAAGCTGAACATCGAAGGGCTCTTCACCGCCCTCACCCCGTCCCGCGTTCGGACCATCGTGTCCGACTGGAAGAAGCGGGGATACGTCGAAGCGCTGCCCAAGCGCGCGAAGACCTCAACCGGGCGCACCGCCCAGCTCCACCAGCTCACCCCCAAGGGACGCGAGCTCGTCGCAGTCCTCCGTGAGATCAACCGAAAGGCCAACCATCAGTGACAGAAGACCCATCCCCACCCACAAGCCCATCAGTGGCGGAAACACTAGCCCGCCTACGGCTCACCCTTAAGGCGCGCCAGACCAACGCCGCCCATGCTCTCATCACAAGGGCGCGTATCAACGCCCGAAATTACCCGTCGGAGGCGACACTGCCTCCACGCATCTCTCGCAAGAAAGGCAACAAGCACAATGGCAGCGAAGAAGGAAGTTAAAGTCCTCCGCAAGTCAAAGAAGTGGGACGACCTCGCCCCGCGCATCATGGCTTACGCGAAGCTCCTCAAGGACAGGGTGAAGAACGCCGAGGGCCCCGTCAAGACGTACATTCTCGAGAACCTGGACGAGCGTTTCCCGGCAGTCGCCCAGAAGGGCGGCTACAAGATTGATGCCGATGTCCACGGTGACTCTGGCACGCTCTCTTACCGCAAGCCGTCGCGTAAGCCGGGTACTGGCCTCAAGATCGTGGACGCTCTCGCATTCATGGCTTGGTGCGAGGAAAACGGCATCGAGCATAACGCTCAGCCGACCGTCACGTTCCCCGAAGAGTTCGTGACTCAGGAGAACCTAGCCAAGCTCATCGAACAGGCCGGTGGCGTGATGCCTGACGGCATGGACGACGATACGACGCTCAACGCAGCGACCCTCACGGTTCGCATGAGTGAAGAGCAGACCAAGCATCTCGTGGACGATAAGCTCACTGTCCGCAAGCTCCTCGAGATGCTGGAACTCAAGGAAGACCTCGCCTGACATCCCTCAACATGTAGAGAAAGGTTACCTACATGACCCCCAAGGCAAACGACGCGCAGCCTGTCGCCAAGAAGGCTGCATCCAAGACCCGCGCCTCCAAGACCGTTGAGAAGGCTGAGGAAACCACCACCATCTCGCATGAGATGCCCGGCTACAAGGCGCTCAGTGAGGAGGAAATGCGCCGCGACTTGGCCGAAGCTGGCATCTACGCCCAGGCGCACGCGCTCGTGCCTTATCAAATGCGAGGAAACACGGGTGACATGTATCTGCTCATGCAGATCGCCAAGCACCTGAACATCCCCCTCATAACTGCTCTGCGCGGCCTGTCATTCATCGGCGACAAGGACGTGAAGCCTGCAATGACGGCGCAGCTCATGTCCGCGCTCGTCCGCAACGCAGGCCACACGCTCCGCGAACAGTGGGACGCAGAAACCAACACGGCCACCGCCACCCTCATCCGCAAGGACGACCCCTCGTTCGAGCACGTCGCCGTTTGGGACGAGGAGAAGGCCCGCGTCGCTGGCCTATGGGAATCGACCCCCACGTGGGTCCAGTACCCGAAGGCCATGCTCACCGCCCGCGCCATGAGCGAGGTGTGCCGCCATGCGGCCTCCGAAGTGCTCCTGGGGTTCAGCTACGTGCCCGAAGAGTTCCAGACTGCCGAGTCGGCCTCGCGTGTTCTGGATATGCGTGAGCAGGTGAAGCACGACATGACCCGACTGAACCTGTCGAACGAGAAGGTCGCCGAAGTCCTCGACGGCGTGACCCTCCCCGGCATCCCCGTCGCCCTCATGACTCCGCGAGAGCTGGAGGAAGTCAACGCCCGTATCGGCGTGATCGAGTACGAGCGCGACAAGGACAAGATCGACGAGGTGCGTGAGCGCATCCAGAAGGGCCGTGACAAGCTGAATCTGAGCGAAGGCGCGTTCGCTGAGATCGTGCGCCGCAACGTGCGCCCCGGCAGGGGATACGACACTATGAACCTGCGCGAGGCTGAGCAGGTGCTTGACGTGCTCCTGCGCCAGGCGAAGAAGTCGGGTATCCGTTCCGGACAGCGTCAGGCTCAGCCTGCCCCGCAGGCCCATGCTCCGCAGCCGCCCGCGCCGCAGCAGCAGGTTCCCGCGCAGCCTTACCAGAGTCCGCAGCAGCCTCGCCCACAGGCGCAGCAGGGATACACCCAGTACATGCCCGCACAGCCCCAGGAAGCCCCCCAGCAGCGCCCAGAACCGGCGCAGCAGCCCCAGCAGGCCCCCGTGCCCGCACAGGAGTCCTACGGCCTCTACGACGAGTCTCAGCGCCCCGAGCAGTACCCGCCGCTCGGCTCACAGAACCCGCAGGGTACCTCTGGCCCCATGGCGATGATCCAGCGCACCATGAAGGAGCAGGGTGTCCCCATGGATGAACTGCCCATCGTCCTCTCCTATATCTTCGGCGAAGATAAGCGTGCCGATGTGGAGAACGTGGATGCGCTGACCATGAATGACATGACCACCGTCCTCGACGGTATCCAGCGTTACGCAGCGGAATCCGGGCCCCTCTCGGAACCCACCGCTGAACTCCCCTTTGACGGCGATGCGCCCGCCGACAACATGGACGACCTGGAAGCGTCCTACAGCGCACAGGGAGACGAGGTGAACGATGACCCTGAAACGTGGAACGAAGGCTGGCCGGAAACGGCAAAGCCCGGCGGTGGTACGAACTAGCACCGGACCCACCCAGCAAACCCGCGAACTCATCTACGGGCGCGACATGTGGCGGTGCGCCAAGTGCGGTAAGGACATCACATACGTCCAATCCAGCATCCAGCACCGCAAAGCCCGCGGCATGGGCGGCACGAACGACCCGTCGATCAACAGCCCCGCAAACCTCATCGTCCTATGCGGTTCCGGCACCACAGGATGCCACGGCCACGTCGAAGTGAACAGGCGCGAAGCCCGCGAACATGGGTGGGCGGTCTCCCAATACGCAGACCCCCACGACGTGCCCGTCCAATACAAGGACGGCCTGTTCCTCCTCGACGACACCGGCCACCGCATCCCCACCAAATAACCCACCAGCAACACCCCTGAAAGAGGTGAACTCATGTCCCAGCGAATCTACATTGCTCTCCCCTTCGGCTACACGCGCGAAACCGCTTACGCAGCCGAAGACGCTCTCACTCTCCTCGGCTACGAGCCAGCCAACTCCGCCGACAACAACGGTGACGACCGAGCCAACCTGCGTATGTTGACCCAGTGCGACGGCGTACTCCTCGCCCCCAACTGGGAAACCAATCCCATGAGCGCGCTCGCCGCCACGGTCGCTCAGCACCTCAACATCCCCGTGGGCACATACGACCACTGGGCTACTCGCCCCGCCACAGGGGGACAGTGATGAGCCTCAACGACCAGGACAGTGGAGCGCTCAGCTCTCTCGTCATGCCCGAAGCGTGGACCGAACAGGGCGCGTGCGCGCGAGCCCTCAACCCTGACGCTTGGTTCCCCGAGCGCGGAATCAGCGACAACCGCGAAACCACCCTCGCCCTGAGAGTGTGCGCCGACTGCCCCGTCAAGGATCTGTGCCTTAAGGAAGCGCTCGCCCAGGGCCCCTCCTGCGAGGGAATCTGGGGCGGCACCACGCACGCCGAGCGTCGCAAGATGCTCCGCATGGGCTGCACAACCCTCGAGGAGTACAAGGCCCTCACTGAGCCGAAGACCGAAGAACCTGTCGAAGCTCCCGCCCAGCCCGAGCAGGACACTCCCGCCGTTGAACCTGCCGCCCCCGTGAAGGACAAGACCACGACCTTCCCCGACATCCTCTCGGAGGTGATGCAACTGCCTGGGAACTACACAATCGGAAGCCTGTTCTCGGGCTATTAACGGTGGTCTCGACCTAGGCGTACAGCTCGCCCTCGGCCCCGCACGCCTCGCATGGGTGAGCGACATCGAACCCGGCCCCCAAGCCATCCTTGCCCACCACCATCCCGACGTGCCCAACCTTGGGGACATCGCGCGAATCGACTGGAGCCAGGTTGAACCCGTAGACGTAATCTGTGGTGGCTCACCCTGCACCGATCTCTCGCTCGCCGGCGCTCGAGCGGGCATGTCAAAGGACACCCGCTCAGGACTGTGGGAGTCCATGTTCCACGCAATCACCGCTATCCGCCCCAGGCTAGTCGTCTGGGAAAACGTCCAAGGAGCACTCAGTGCATCAGCTTTTAGCCTCATGGAACCCGACCAGGGACATATGGGAGGACGGCCAACCGGACCTGTTCTCCGAGCACTCGGGCGTGTACTCGGAGACCTTGCCGGCATCGGGTATGACGCGACGTGGACAGTTGTTCAGGCTTCCGACGTTGGAGCGCCCCACAAGCGGGCTCGAGTCTTCGTTGTTGCTCACCCCCACGGCGAACCTTGGCTCGAACGGTGGGAGCCAGCCACCCGAGAAACGCCGGGAGGGCGGTCATGGTCCGACGTTAGCGGACCTGATCGAACACCTCGAACCCTGATCCCCACGCCAACCGCATCAGACTGGAAGGGCGGCTACCACCAGGAGGGGAAGGGCATGAGCCTGTCTCAGGCAACCAAGCTCCTACCCACACCCGTCGCCCAGGCCCCAGGGAACACCGCCGAAGCCCACCTGCGGAAGAAGCCAGGCCGCACGCAAGTCACCGACTTGGGCATCATCGCCCGCGAAGGACTCTTCACGACCGGAGGGAACCTCCTGCCTACCCCGCAGGCCACCAACGCCACCTATTCATCCAACGGCTACGGGCCCAACCTGCACGAAACCGCAGGAACCCTAAGCGACAGTTTCGGCCCCTACGCGCCCGCCGTCGCCCACTGGGAAACCATCACCGGGCGCACAGCCCCAGCCCCGACAGAACCCCCTCTACGCGAGGGCGGCAAACCCCGCCTGTCTGTCCGCTTCGTCGAATGGCTCATGGGACTGCCCGACGGGCACGTCACAGGCGTAGGCCTCTCCCGTGAGAAAACCCTACGCGCCCTCGGCAACGGAGTTGTCCCCCTGCAAGCAGCCGAAGGGATCCTGCGAGCCCTCCAGCAGGAACGCCAAGTCGCCCTCGAGGAAGGCTGGCCTGAATACGCTCAAAGAACAGGAACATGATGAACACCCTTCGTAGCACACGCCCCCGCAGCCGCGGTCGCATCACGTGCGACATGTGCGGCACGAGGATCCCTCGAAACGTCCAGTACTCACGCACGGAAACCGCCGACATGGGCACCATCGTCACGGTTCGCGTGTGCGATCACTGCGCCACGTGCATCAACTTGCGCGCACGAGATACGGATTGGCAGTTCGGCGATGACGGCTTCACAGCTGACGATCTCCGTGAATGGGCGCTCAATAGCAACGCCATAGAAGCCACCCAGTACCTCGCTCGAACCGAGCAAACACTTCCTTGAAAGGACCAGTTTCATGAAGAGCCAGGCATTCATCACCACACGCAACCACGAAGCTGACGCAGCCCACCTCAACGCCCAAGGCCTCCGCATCACCATCGAAACAGACCCAGACGGAACACCGTTCCTCGCGCTCACGGCACCGAATGGAGTGAAGCGATACCTGAACCCCGGCGATGCGCTCGTGTGGAACCCCCGCTACTTGCCGATCTCCGCCGCCGTCGTACCAGAACCCCTCGTGACAGCACTCACGGAGCACATCTCCTCACTCATCTCAGCAGCAGCCAAGAAGCACCGCCGATGAACGCCGAAGACATCCTCAACGCCCTACGCCACCACTATCCGACGGCAGCGTTCGTTCCCGAGCTCACCATCAACGACGAGCAGTCCCTCGCGGACTACTACGAACAGGGCGAGCATGAGGCATTCACGCGCCGCATCGACGCGCTCATGTTCGACAAGCGCATCCGCACGGCCATCGAGATCAAGGTGGACCGAGCCGACGCGAAGAGAGAAAGCCTCGCCAAGGTCCGTGCCTGGCGGCAATGCACGCACAGGTTCTTCTACGCCACACCGGCAGGACTCATCGACTCCCCGCCCATCATGAGTGGATCAATCGGCCTCCTCTGGGTTCATCCAGACGGGCGTATCGAGTGGCGCAGAAAGTGCCGCCTCAACCCATCCCCAGAACCACTACCCCTGATCGTCCAAGAACGCATCGCACACCGAGCCAGCCGCTACGCCCTCATCCCCAAGGAACTACGCCCATGACCTTCAACCCGCGAATCACACAAGCTCTACGCCCAACCGAAGATGGGACCATGAAGCGCAAGAAGAAGCTCCGCTGGGGTAAGACCAGCTGGTGCGTGAAGCCTCCCCGCAAGATCCGGTACCGCACCAAGCTCGACGCGAAACTTGCCCTCGCCTCCACGCAGCGCTCGCGTAACCCGCGACGCGAAGAGCGCCGCTACTACAAGTGTCCAGCGTGCAAGGGCTGGCACCTCACCTCACACTGACTACCGCACGGTAATAAACCGTAGCGAGTTGAGCGCTTGGGTCTCATTCTTCACGGGGGCTAGACCCAAGCGAAGCAAGCCACATAGCGACTAGCGTGTGTCATAAAAGGCTGATATATAGCCGAAAGGTATGTTTTAGGGCGCATGTTCCTATGCTTTGGTTTAGGTTCGCGTACTACGGCGCTCCATTTGGCATGAGGTAAGCGCAAACACCTTGTGACCCACTTAACCAAATGCTGGGATAATGGGCCCCCAAAACAGTGGTACCGTTACCACAACAAACCATCCATGCAGACACGCAGAAAGGAACGTCACCATGGAACAGAACCAGATTCTCGGATACCTCGGAGGCCTTTTTCAAAAGAACGCGCCGATCACCGACGAGGTGTTCAGCGCGCTCAAGGAGTGCCTGACCCCCTACAACGTCGGCGAAAACACGAAGGTATCCGGCGACACCGTGCGTATCCGCGCCGCCATCGACTCCCTCGGCTTCCGACACGGCATCAACCTCGACGCATACGTCGAATACCAGGAGAATGAGGGAGAAGCACCCATCGTCTTCCTCACCATCGAGTCCGAAGACGGACGCTTTTCATCTCGGCATTCCAAGCTGACCTTCAAGATCAACGAGGTCGGCTATGCGAACACTATCCTTGAGTGCTCCAGCCGCAACGGGGAAGGCTGGCACGCCTACGAGATCCCCACCATGCTCGGCGTGGGCGCAGCGTATTACGCGCTCCTCTCATGGGAGGCGTACCAGGGCATTAAGGCAGGTCGTCTTGAAGCAGTTGTACCCGAGGATGACTGGAGTAGCTACCTCGAAGACTATCCCGAGGTTGAAAACGACCCACGCACGGAGGAAGAGTGCCTTACGTCGGCGCTCATGCTCCTGGCCCAGAGCGCCGAAGAAACCAGTGATGAGGACGACGCAGAGGGGGACGAGTGAACGCCACCTACCTACCTCCGACCAACAAGGCAACGTCGCTCGCGTCCCTGCTCCAGGTTCACTTGGACCAGGCAGAGCGTGTTACCGACCCCCTCACCCACTTGGAGAACATCTCCATGGGAGACCTGCGAGTCATCGACCGGCGTAACGGTCGCGCTTACCTGCGTGACGGCTCCACGATCATTGCTCGCAAGAAGAGCAAGACTAGCGAGTGGGTCGTCGAAACGCGAGGCCCCATCCAGAAGAAAGGGGCATTCCTCCAATGAGCTACAACCAATGGATCTCAGACGTAACGTTCGAGGCGGGAGACCTCTCCAAGGCAACCTTCACCCCGACAGACGAGGAGCTGTTTGAGCAGTGGCTCCTTAACTACATCGCTACCCACGATGAGACATGCCAGAAGGGTCACAGGCACGACATCTACTTCATGTTCGCCTGGCACTTCACCTACGGTCCTGACGGGCGACTCACAGACCTGTCAGTCGATTTCCCGTGGGATGACGATTACGTCCCCCACTTCTTCGTCACCGAGCTGGAGGGAACCAGTCTGTTCTTCCGCGAGCGCGGTGTGCGCTTCAAGCTGGTCTTCAACAAGGCTGGCGAAGAGGAAGATGACCGCTGGCAGATCACCACCACCCACGGCGGCGTGTGGGCGGCTCGCGGGAAGCTCGTCTACGGCAAGCGTGAGCGCATTGCCTAAGTCAATCACGGTGTGGGTGCCGGGTAAGCCTGAGACCCAGGGCTCTACCCGGTGCTTCACGCCCCCAGGTTCCCGTAAGCCGGTCATCGTTCACGACAACCCCCGGCTCGGAGCATGGCGCACCGCCGTCACCTTCCTTGTCAAGCACGCCGCCCACAAGGCCCGCTGGGACACCCCTCTGGACGAGCCAGTCGAGGTGGTCGCTGAGTTCTACCTCCAACCTCCTAAACGACCACGGTTTGAACTCCCCGCCGTCAAGCCTGACCTCGATAAGCTCCAACGAGCAATCGGGGACGCTCTCGGAAACGGGATACTCCGGGACGACAGTCGCATCGTCCACTGGAACGTGTGGAAGCACTACGGCACAGAACCGGGCGTGAAACTCACGCTCACCAGACTCACCCAGTAAGAAGTCACCAGACTCACTCAGGAAGGAGAAGATGACCAATGATGAAGACGGCGAAAACGACACTGCGTAGCGTCCTGTGCGCCGCTCTATTCACCCTCGGAACCGTCTCCACGCTCGCGTGGCTCATCGGCTTCGGCAGCGGCCTCGTAGCCTTGTGCGCAGCACTGCTATACCCCTCCCTCGTCGTCGATGCGGCACTCCCGCTCCTTGGAGCTGGGGCCGTCAGCTTCGCCGCTAGGGGCATCTCCATCTTCGGCTTGCGCCTCATGACCCCGAACGACAAACGCCAGCCCCTCCGAACCGACCTCATCGGATGGATCGGCTTCGTTGACGACGAGACCCTGCGGATAACGCTAGAGGCCGGAAAGGAAGTGCCAGATGGCTACGCGAAGACCAACTGACCAGCCGCGCCCCTGCCAGCTCAGGCGAACCCCCGAAGTCATGCAGGTCACCAGCGACAACCTGCGCCAGGTAGCCCGATGGTGCCACGGCGCTCTACAAACCGAGGGCGGCAAGATCGCCCTCATCGAGGTCACAAACACCATCACCTCACACACAACCACCGCCCACGTCGGCGATTACATCGTGCGCCGATACCGCGGCAACCGATCCGTCTTCACCGCCATTCCGCAAGACGAGTTCGAGCAGGAATGGACCCTACGACCCATCAAGAAGGAACCCCGAAAATGAGCAACAACGACAGCGACCTCCGCATCACCGGCAATCTAACTCGCGACCCCGAACTGCGATACACGCAGTCCGGCAAGCCCGTCGCATCATTCACCGTCGCCGTCAACCGCCGAGTCCGCGACCAGTCCGGCAACTGGGTGGACGGCACCACCCTCTTCGTGCCGTGCGTAGCATGGGAACAACTCGGCGAGAACGTCGCAGAGTCCCTGCGAAAGGGCACGACTGTCGCCGTCTCCGGCAGAGTCGAGCCCAAGGAGTACGACTCGAACGGCGTGAAGGTTCGTGGCTTCGAACTGATCGCCGACGATGTTAGTGTCTCCCTGCGTCGCCAGCAGGCCACCGTCAAGAAGGCCACCCCCTCACCCAGCGGTCAGGGTAACGGCTACAACTCCTACAGCCCCAACACTCAATACACGACAGACCCCTACAGCACAGGGGCACCTTTCTAGCCCAGACAGGACACAAGACCATGGCTACCGCCTCCCACATGTTCCCGTTCATGCTCACTCTCCCTGACGGAACCCTCCACGATGCAGTCCGCATCTACAGGGAAACCCTCGAGGCCGTCGCCGAGTGGTGCGGCGGGGAAGTGGGAGGCGCAGCCATCCCTGGCAAAGGCACCGTTGCCGGTATCCTCTACCCCACAGGTAAAGGCCACGATGCGTTCGCGCCCGTCGGCTCCTACCTCCTGCGAGGAGCCGTCTCTGCCCAGCACATGAGCGCCGAAGAGTTCAACGAGATCTACACGAGCCTGTAGCAGCACATGCCCACCCCCACTGCGCAGCAGATCATCGCCACAGCACGCCGCAACGCAGCCATGCTCCCATCCGAGCAAGCCGCTGCCCGCGAGCGCCGCAACACGGCGCGCAAAGCCGCTCGCAAAGCCCGCGAAGCAGCCAAACCAGTACGCGCCGCACGAGAACTACCGCCCATCGACGGCGCGCACTGGGCGAAGCGGCGATACGGCTCCAACTGGCTCTGCCCAGCAGTCCAACTCACCAGCTCCCACGTCGCACGCCTCGTCGCCCAATGGGCACCACGCACCACCCGCTACGTCGAAACCCCCTCCATGTGGGGCCTGTACGTGTGGAACAGCAGGCGCGGACCTGAACCCGTTCTCGCACAAGAGGGCTGGTACATTGTGCGCACAAAGTATGGGCTACGAGTAATGCAACCAGTCGTTTTCCAGCAGCTTTACGAACCCTTCGCGCCACAAAACAAGTAATACTCACCTAGCGGTGGCAATACCTGAAACCACAACGAAATAAAGGTGGCAACAACCACATTACGCGCATTAAAGAGACATTTTTAGTTGCAAAACAACCACTTTCACAATCATCACAAACTAATGCGCCAACAAAAACCAGAAAATACGCTTGAAAAACATTCAGTGCACATATAGGCTTTCCGCGAAAGCACGGAGCGAGGGAGTACACACTTCCTCCATCAACACAGAAGGAGACAATTCTTGTCCACCAAGATCATGAAGCGTTCGGCCCTTACGAAGGCCGTCACGCTCTTCGCCCTCGTGGGCATGGGTGTTATCGCCCACCCCGCAACGGCGACGTTCGCCGCTCCCGAAAACGCCACTGACAACACGCCCGCCGCTGCGCCCGCCCGCTCTGGCAATGACATCACCGGCAACAACGGCGGCGCATCGACCGCCACCGGCGGCATCCAGATCGACGGTGTGCGCGCCACACGCGAGTACGACAAGCCGAGCGTCGGCTCGTCGGTCAAGGTCCACGTGGACTACTCCGGCAAGAAGGTCACCCAGGGCGCAACCTTCACAATCGGCCTGGGTGAGGGCCTGAAGGTGCCCGCAGGAATGAACAAGGTCGCCCTCAAGGCCACCACACTCGACGGTTCCCACGAGGAGAACATCGGTGAGTGCACCGTCACCGACAATGCACTCAACTGCGAGATCACCGCAGACATCGCCGCCACCCTCGGCGGTAACGGCGACCTCAAGGCCGCATACGTGGACTTCCAGGCGGCTATCGACTCCTCTGCCACCGGCAAGAAGTCCGTCGAAATCACCGTTGCTGGCACCACCTACACCGTCTCCATGGGACAGGGTGTCATCGGCGAGGGATACTACAAGACCAAGGGCAAGGACATGTACTCCGACGGCATGGAGAACGGCCTGCACCGCCACCGCGGCTTCATCCAGACCGGCGAACTCCCCGGCGGCACAGCCATAACCATCACCGACACGAGCGCCGACGCGATGGCCAGCAAGGCCTACTGCACGGCCAACGGCTCCTGGGCCAAGAAGGACGAAATCATCGCGGACAACAACAAACTGTCCGCAGACAAGCACACCATCACCTTCACCATCCCGGCAGGCGATAACGTCAACTGCCGTGTTGCATTCAAGATGCTGACTGAGGGCCTGGTCGCCCACAACGAGGCCACCATCAACGGTGAGACCCTTGTTGCCGAGAACAAGTGGCGCGCGAAGGGCGGCTCCGGCGGTTCTACGGACGAGGATGCGAAGCCCGTCGAGCCTGCTCCCACCCCGGAGCCTACGCCTGAGCCGTCCGAGCCTCCGGCTCCCACGCCCGAGCCCTCGGAGCCTCCGGCCCCCACCCCGGAGCCATCCACGCCTTCGGTCACCCCGACCCCAGAGCCCCCCGCTCCCACACCGGACCCGACCCCCGAGGCCCCGAAGCCAGACCCCAAGCCTGAGCCGACCCCCGAGGCCCCCAAGCCGGACCCGAAGCCCACGCCTGAGCAGCCGACCCCGGATCCGAAGCCGACCCCGGATACTCCTCCGGTCACGCCTGACCCGGAGCCCAGTGTTCCCCCGGTCACCCCGGACCCCAAGCCCAGCACCCCGCCTGTGACCCCGGACCCGAAGCCTTCGGAGCCCCCGGTTACACCTGAGCCCTCCACGCCTCCGGCCACGCCTGAGCCGAAGCCGTCCGAGCCGACCACACCTGCCACCCCCAACACGCCCAGCACCCCGGACACTCCTCCGGTGACCCCGAAGGCCCCCACGCCTTCCGCTCCCGTCAGCAATGGCGGTGGCACGCTGGCTAAGACGGGTGCCGACGCTGGCCTGATCGCTGGCGCTGGTGTGCTCGCCGTCGCCGGTGGCGCGCTCCTGGTGGTCCGCCGCCGCCAGAACAAGAACTGACACCAGTCAGCAAATTGGGAGGCCCCAGAGATGTAATACTCTCCGGGGCCTCCCCCTTTTTCTATGAGGCGAGGTTTTCCCTTGCCTTGCAACGCTTTTAATGTTGCGCAGTAATGCGCGTAATGCTACAGTCGGACATTAAGAAATCGCTTGAAGAAAGGAGCAGTAATGCTCAAGAAATACCAGACCATTGAGCTGATCGACGACGTTGACGGCTCGCCCGCTACCACCACCATCGAATTCAGTGTCGGTGGCGCTCACTACACCATTGACCTATCTGACGAGAACGCAGCCAAGTTCCAGGACACGCTCGCCCCCTACGCCGCTAACGGCCGGCGCGCATCCTCCCGCAAGCAGCGTAAGCCTCGTAGTGCAGTGGATCGCGCCAAGCGTCAGAACGCAGCGGAGATCCGCGCGTGGGGTATCGAGAAGGGGTACCTCAAGTCCGCGCGAGGCAGGCTCGGTAAGACCGTCATCGACGCTTACGAGGCTGCACACAAGGAACGTTGACACTCAGCACGTAAGAGACCACCAAGGAAGGAACTCATCATGGCCCGCAACAAGAACATGCCTGCTGTCGCGTTCATCGACATGCACGGCGAGGTAGACCTACGCGCTCTCCCTGTGGGGACGCTGATCGTCACCGTAGGCCCAACCGAGAACGTGACACACGAAGACCGCCAGTACATGAAGGGCAAGCGCACATGGCTCAGCCCTGACGGTGGGCAGTGGGACGACCAGTCCCCCGCAGAAGACCTCAACGAACAGACGCGCGCGGGCCGTCGAGCCATCGCACGCTACGTCCCCACCTACTGAGGAATGGAAGGGGAATAGCTATGTACAACCCAGATGTTCTCGCGGATCTTACCGTTAAGAACGGCGCGAAGATCAAGCGCAGCATGGCGGAGATCCATGATGCCATTTTGGCATCCCCACAGGTGAAGATCACACCGTTCAAGACTCCTGCGAACTTCTTCGACAGCGATGCGTCCTTTGAGGTGCAAGAGGGAAGCGACACCATCACCATCTCTTTTGAGGCGACTATTTCCGCGCCCGTCAGCACACACGTTGGCGACGAGACACTGACCGATGTGGAGTACGGTCGCTCCTTCACCTGCGAAGCAGTGCTGGATGTCGAAACAATGCGCATCAAGGAGGGAAGCCTTCGCCTTGTTGACTTCCACTCCTCGAGCGAAGATGCGACCTCAAACAAGGAGAGGCTGACAAAAGAAGCAGAACAGCAGGCTCGGAAGTTCATATTTGATCGCGAGGAGGTAGCGGAGAACCTGTCTGGTTTGCCCTATGGCGAGTCCTACCTCCACGCCGTTCGCCTAGGCCTTGTGGAAAACCCTGAGCCGTGGGTGCAGGCCCTTGTTGACGACCTACGCACCCAGTGCTGCGCAGTGTTCGACAGCGAGGAGACGTACTGCGATCCGGCCAGCCCGGAAGCCGGTCATGGTTCTTTCCCCAACGACCTGTACCCCATCCATGACCGGGTTCGCAACATCCTGCGCGCTGGCCTCCGTGGCGAGGGCGAGTGGGCGGCGTATGCTCCGCTGATCCGCGCAGCCACTCCCGAGAACGTGCGGAGCCTGTACAGGCTCCGCGAAGAGCTTCCACTGCTGAAGGTGGAGGATCTGCCGGTCTCCACCGAAGACACGAAGACCCTGGGAGAACTGCTCTCCGTCATGGAGCTGATCGGAGTCTCTACCCCGGAGCAAGAAAAGCTGGTCGAACAGCACAAGGTTCTGACACAGCTGCATGACGCAGCTCCGCGTACCGACCAGTTCTACACCTCTCTTTTCGAGAAAGAAGGGTGGGCGGCGGTTGAGCGAATCAACCTCTACAACAACAGTGTCAACACCATCGCCACTGAGGGAATCTCCCAGCCCGTCGCGGATGCCGTTAAAGCACTGAGGTGGCTCCTCAAAACGAACGGCGTTCTCCGCACCCTATATGAGGCTCAGGAGAAGCGCGGCAAAGTCAAGCCACTACAAGACCTGAACTGCCTCCCTCTCGGCGCGTACCTCCGCGTGAAGGGCTCATGGTGGGAAGCATGTGAGAGAGAACAGGGTAAGCCTGTACGTGAACTCAATACGTTCCTTCCGCACGAGTACGTCTTCGCTGTTGAAGAAGGGCGTAGCGAGCAGGTACGTAGCGACTGCGCTGACTTCCTCGCACACTTTATCCCGTTCCCCGTGCTTGGAACCACCCAGCTTCTTCGAGGTTTGCTTCCGTCGAGAATTAGCGCCGTGGATGCACTTATTATCAGTGCGCTAACACGCAGCAAGAAGCCATACTCAAAAGACGAACACTGTTCTCTGTTGGAGGCTTGCGTGTCCGCAGGACTATATGACACGTCATACGTGGAATCTTGCGGAGAAGAAGAACTGTCGGCGATTGCTCCTCATCTCAATTTGCTGGAGCCTCTGCTCTCTAAGCAAAAGGAGCTACACGAGGCACTTGATGCTGCCGTCAGGCCGACAGCTAAGCAGGCCCCCACTTTTGGGGAAATCAGAACGCTTATGCAGGCGATTGCTGACACACTACCGCTACTCGATAGCGTGCATTGCATGAATAAGCAGTGGGTTTCTGTTCAAAACCACCTGCGCCGCAACGGCGTGCCAATGGACAAAGAGCGCCAGACAGAGCGGCAACAACGCAGTGAAGTTGTAGACATGCTCCTACACAAGTTGCACCTCACCGAGGCCGATCTGGAACACGTCAAAACGAGTCGCCAGCTCTTGCTTGGAGAAAGCGAAGAGTATGTTAATGGCTCAACATTTGGGTCATTTATCGACAGGACACTGGATTGTTTCTTTGCGGTTCCAGGGTACTCCTGGCCGGACTATTTCAATAACGATTACGACCGTGAGCATGTGCGGACGAACCAGAAGCTACGGCACGATGCGCATGTTCCCACTTCCCAGATTGAGGTTGACTGGGGCGGGCTACAGGCTCGCATCGTGAAGAATGTCTTCTGGGCGTTTATGGAAAAGTCACCCCAAAGGGACGCAGTGTTCACAAAAGACGAATCTAAGCGCATTTTGGACTACGTGCGAACTGGAAATGTTCGAGATATTGTGCACGAAAGCTACACGTGGGGCCAATCTCCTTCTTATGAAGATGCCTTCAAAGTGTTTGATAGAACCAACGGCACTCGGATGGACCCCGACGGGCATATCGTCATTACCCCTTATGAGGATGAGGATGCGCCTGAAAGAAGAAACGGAGGGCGAGTTGCAAACGAGCGCGCACGCTTGGCAAATGAACTCTACTCGCGAGCAGATGTCCAAGGCTACCAAGTAAACATCCGTAGTAGCTATGTCGTCGCAGTTGGCGGCACGGGCCGAGGGGACACGTGCACATACGAGGGGCAGGAAGTCCCCCATTTCCACGGGACAGCTGACGAACTGTTCAGTCTGAGGGACTGGTGGTACACCCACAATGGCTTCGACTTTAAGGAATACGCGGAGCTCATCAAAGCTGACCCTCGAACGTGGACAACGTACTGGATCCTTCATTCCCCGTTCCAGTACGAGTTCATTCATCGACACTCGACGGAAAGGCGTAGGCATCTCTGATTGATCGCACCTGCAAGAAGGGGAGGGATCTACTTTCGGGTAGATCCCTCCCCTCTGCTGTGTGCGGGGCTTAGTTCAGCTCACCGTAGTGCCGTCAGTCGGCGAGAAGGTGGTAGATGAGTGAGGGGCACGTGTAGGGTGTTGCTCCGAATCGCCCCTCGAGGTAGTTCTTGGTGATGTTGCTCCCTGACTGTAGGCCGGTGAAGTCGGAGAGCTGGTAGAGCGTGGTGGCCTGGGCGCTGTTCTTCTCTGTGAACCAGATGCGCTCACGGTTATGGATGGGGCCGCGGCCAATGTCCATGAGTGCGATGTCGTTGGTCGTGAAGATGAGCTGGGCTCCCGTCTGGTTGATGGTGAAGGCGGTGAACCAGTTGATGATGATGCGACCAAGCTCCGTGTGGAGGGAAGCCGTCAGATCATCCACAACGAGCGCCTGTCCGCTAGTGAGCGCGTCAACGGCTGCGGCGGCGAGCGCCAGCCACATGATGCTCCCCGAAGACGCTGAGAGCGCCGTGTGGGGGACTGCGTGCTCCCCGTAATGGAACTCGAGGAGATGGGGGAGAGCCTTCGCGAGCGTGACCTCCGCAGCCTCTCTGTCTGCGGGCGTGTGATGTGTGGAGCGCGCTGGCCGCTGGGGGGTGCGCAGCTCGATGCTCGTAGTGCCAAGGTCTGCGACCTGAGCGAGCGTGCTTAGGGCCGTCGTGTCGAGGCGGCGCGACAGGAGGTGCCTGGCGATATGCAGGTATGCGTCCTCTATCGAGGGAATGCCGACACGGAAGACCTTGACCCCGGTCGTGAGCGCGTCGCGGACGGGTTTCACCTGCGGGTCGCCCATGAGGGACGCTCGAGTGAGAACCAGTTCGTTCACGTTGACATGGGGGAGGCCTTTCAGGCCGGTCACAGCCCCGTGCATGTCGCGCGAGTAGATGGTGTTCCACCGCTTGCGGGCAACGCGCAGACACTCCTCCGCAATGCCCCCTGCGTTCCGGGACAGGCTGTACTCGTAGCGCATTTCGTCATGGACAAACTCGATGCTGTAGCAGGTGGGCTTCGATGCGTCATAGGGCCTGTAGGGGAGCGCGTTAGACCCCAGGGGCAGGAGGGTAGTAATCGCGCTCTTCATGTGGTGGAGGGCTTCTAGGATGTTCGTTTTCCCAGAGCCGTTGGGGCCGTAGATGCCTGCGAGGTAGTGCAGATGGTCGCCCCACTGGGTGCCTTCTGGCGGGTTGAGGGTGCGTAGCGCCGATTGGGTGAGGTCGAGGGTGGCCTCATCCCTGATCGACTTGTGATTGCTGATTGTGAGGTTAAGCAGTTGCATACCCACAAAGTAGCACACATGAGCGACATTATGATATTTTTTATCACGAACGCGCCGAACAGTGTTCCATCCCAGGAAAGCGAGACCATCATGACGGAAGCCCACTACGTCCCACTTGGCAGGGACACCAGGTTCCAAAACCTGCTCAAAGAAGCCCAACAAGCGGGCCAACGCATTGAGCATCTTGTCGAGCCAAAAGATAACAGCCTAATGCCAACCCCCGAGCTCGAGTACCACTGGGGCCAAACCCAGCGCTTCCTTGTAGATGTCCTCCACATGAAGGATGCGAACATCTTCCCCGTGGCGCATTGGGCATGGCTCACCTCCCTGTGGATAAAGGCCGCGAAAGACGACTGGACGCGCCAGCTGCACGAGCTCAGCGGCGTGCTCGTCGCGCCAGATGGGAGCATCGTCGGCTACACGACATGCGTGCCGACCAGCTGCGCCTCCGGTGCAGAGTGGGGCAAATCTGTTCTCAGGCTCGACACGCGCGCAGACTACGGCCTCGACGTGAACAAACCCGTCCCGGTGGGGAATGGCTACTGGTTCGCACACCCCGCCATCATGCACGGACAGCAGATCGCACACGTCCGCTACGTCAGCGTTGGCATGGGAGCTGTAGGTAACGTGTAGCGAAAACACCAATGAGCACTACGTCAAACGACCTCGACGGGATCCCTGTCGAAGCAACGAGTCTTCCCCCGTCACTTCCTACTGATGTGCGCGCCGCCGCCCTCGAGTATGCCTACAGGGGCGTGACGCTCAGCAAGCACCTCAACCAATATGCGGGGTTTCCACAACCTCAACCCCTGGATGTGGCAGACATTGCGCTTGATCCTCCACATGCAGCTGAACTCCTGCGCACTGAATGGGGGCTTTCTGACAGGCCAGTCCACAACATGATGCGCCTCCTCGAAACGGTGGGAGTGCGCGTCTTCTCTCTCAGCCAGGGACAAGCAGAGGTCAGCACGTTCTCCTTCATGTGGGAGGGGGTGCCTTACGTGTTCCTGCAAACAGGGCGTAATGCTGTAGCGCAGAGGTTTTCCCTCGCGAGCGAGCTAGGGCACCTCGCCATGCACGCCACCGACACTGAACCAGCTGGCACGCTGCGCAGGATCGAAGATGCCGAGAACTTCGGGCGAGCGTTCCTCATGCCACCATGCGCGCTTTATGCCCACGGGAACATGTGGACATCGCTCGATGTAATCAGTACCTCCAACAGGTACAAAGTACCCACGGAGGAACTTCTTCATCGCCTGCACGCTCTCGGTGTCATCAGCAATCACCAAAAGACTGAGGTCGCCGCCGACATCAAAGGGGATCGCCCTAGCTGTCCTGTCGAAAGGTCGGAGCGCCTACAGCGCGTCAGGCTCCACACGCTACGCGAAGCTGCCAGCAAAGCCGACATCAACGTCGCAACAGCATCCGAGTACCTGCGCGCCCTGACCATCCAATCCGTATAACCAACTGGCATGAGCCCCTAGCGGCACTCTGCCCCTATAGGCACAATCATCCAGAGAGGAACATCGTGAGGACATTCTTCATCGTCCGAGGAGCACCCGGTATCGGCAAGAGCACCTTCCTCAGCCTCTACCAGGCCCGCGGCCAAGTAGTCTCCCTCGACGCGATCCGCGACGTGTTCGCCATGCCCGTCCCCGATTGGGACGGTGTTCCCGGAAGGTCCGTCTGTGGGGATACTGAGGGGACGATCTCCCGCGTCCTCAAGTCTGCCCTGCGGTCGCGCTTCGAGCAGGGCGGCGACGTGTTCTTCGACGCGACCAACCCGGAGCTGCAACAGTTTAAGCACCTCGCCGACCTGTCCCGCGCCTACGGCTACCAGGTCGCCATCATCGACATGCAAGGCAATGCCACCGACGACATGATCCTCACCCAGAACGAGAAGCGAGTGGGCACCGTCACCTACGTCCCCAAAGAAGACGTGCTCAGAATCTCTGCGAGGGTCCGTGAAGGTGCACGCGAGTGCCGCCGATACGCCGGGCGTGGCATGTGGGTGTCTGCCCAGTGGGAAGAACGTAACTGCGGGCTGCACCTGGTCAACCTCGATGCCATGCGCGAGTTCGTGCGCTCCACCATCGACGGCCACTACACGCGCACGCTCACCGTGAAGTCAGGGGAGAAGGTCGTCGTCATCGGTAGCGTCTACGGTGACGCTCATACCCTCAGCAAAGCGCTCATGGAAGCATGGGACGAAACCACGGGCGCATCAGCCGTGACGTGGGTGTTCCTCGGAGACGCGCTCGCATCCAGCCCGCACGTCGCTCAGGCGTGGAAGATCCTCAAGTACTTCGAGACCCAGGCCAAGCAGCACGGCCACGCCGTCATCTTCCTTGAGGGGATCGACGAGACCATCCTGCGTGAAACCCTCACTCGCGCCGTCAACCCCCGCGACTTCCCCGACGTACAGCAGGCCATCGGCGCGATCACCCGCACGGGGGTACAGAAACGCGACCTCCTGAGCCACCTGAACAACCTCACCTGCGCGCTCACCATTCACACGCCACATGGCACCTACTACGTCACCACCGGCGGCACAGCAAACCAGGACCGCACCCTCACCGCCCTCGAGTGCACAAACGGCGCGAGCAACCGCACCAGCACATACCGCAGGAAGACTAACTACGAGGACTACCCGGAACCCCTCAGTGAGGCAGCGGCCCGCGCCGACATTACGATCATCCACGGCCACAGGAACATCCCACACGACATGCCCCGACTTGTCGCCGTCGAAACCGGGGAGGCCCCCGGTTACGTGATCCTGTAGTCGCCGCCCAACACTCGTAGACCACAACCACCTTCACGACGAAAGGAACACCCCTCATGGGACAACGAGGCGTACACGCCACAATCACCAAGGATGAAAAGACAGGCCTCATCACCGTCAACCATGTGACAGTCCAATGGAGCCTGAATATCGCTGGCATTATCCAGTTTGCGCTGCAACATGCAGACAAGGACGGCTACAGCCAGTACGAGTTCCTGAACCTGCTCAAGAAGACTGTTGCCGACATGGAGCACATCGGCGCGTTCGACCTGCTCGACGAGGACTACCCGTACTACGCCGATTATGAGCCCATGGAGGGGTACTGTATCGTCGCCCGCAACCATGAGGACGGGAAAGAGTATCGTCTCGGCATCAGGAAGGGGAGCGGTTCTCTCCTGACGAGCTACAAGGAGTCAGATCGCTACTCGACCCCGCGCGCGTTCGCCAAGCGTAAGGCGGCTGAAAAGTTCATCAAGGAACACGGCCATGCTCAGAATGCCGTGTCGTACCTGTGGGATCTGGATACCAACCAGTTCACCTTCTTCGTCAACAAGGACCGGGGCGGTCTCAAAGCCTACGACTTCGCAACCGGCGAGATCGTCACCTGCAAGGAGATCACCTACAGCCTCGACCAGCTGCGCCACCCAAACGCATCCGTCGAAAACCCATTCGTCGAATACGACGGCAACATGTCGTCAGACCTGATCGTCCCCCTCTACACAGGGGCACTCCCCGAAGTGGTCCCCGCTGAGGAGGAGAGCGAGTCCGACATTTCCCTACGCGCAAACAAGCGCCTCCCCCTCCAATGGCCAGGCGGCGACACCCCCACCCATGCCCGCATCGCACTGCTGAATCGCAGCTCAGCCCAATACGCTGCCGTTGTGTGTGCCGAAGGCAAGGAGTTCCCTGCGAACCTCCTGACCGTCGATCAGACGCTCGAGGGTAGGGTCATTGACCGCAACCCCTTCGTGTACGACCCCCACGTCGAAAACAAAGCGCAGCCCGCCTACGTCGTCACCGACTTCTCCGGCAACCCCCAGATCGGAAGCGGCGAATGGGAGTTCTCCAGGATCAGCGCCAAGACCGGGCGCGCGGACCTGTCCCGCACCTACAAGGTCACCGGCAACCTGGAAGAGACCACTCTTGACAAGCTGTTCACCAAGGCCATCATTGGTGGAGCTCACAAGCCAGACGCATACTACGGGCGTAAGCCTGAGTGGCTGGCAGACCTCATCCGCGACGTGAGCACCGGCCCGTGGACGCTCGGCGACGCTGAGTACTGGTCGAAGCGCTGCGACGTTCCCTTCGACTACGAGACGCAGATGCCAGACACCCCGGCGGGCCTACAGGAGGCGTTCGAGCAGAGCGCCCTGAAGTACTCCGACGCGATGGACACCAACCTCGTTGCGTTCCCAAAGGGCACGCTCATCAAGAAGCGACTCAACGCGATTCAGCGACGCTGGCTCCTCGGCCTCGCTGGCCGTCCAGTCGTGCCCGACGAGATCGAACTGTCCCCCATCGCGGACGGAAAGCTCATTGAGGCCTACCTGAAGCCTTGGGACCGCTCCCTCGTCATCCCCATGGGGGATGCGCTCGACAAGCTCGTCTACCGCGCCCTAGCGGCAGCAGTCTACGACTACGCTGACAACCGCAACGCTCCGCTGACGAACCTACGCCTCACCGCAAAGGACAGCGAGGCCATCATGTGTGCTGCGTTCTCCCCCGCATGGTCAACAAGTAAGCGCCTCAACAACCGTCGCTCTGTCATCAAGCTGAGCGACTGGATCGCAAAGCACTGACCCACACGAGCCCCGGCCACGAACAACCACCGTGGCCGGGGCTCCCTCCCAGCCAGAAAGGCCCCAACATGAACGAACAATCAGCCCTCTACGCAACGATCAGTCACGACACCCGCACCGGACTCATCAGCGTTAACTACATGACCGTCAACGACGGCGAGTTCACATTCCTCGCACTCCAGCACGCCCTCCAGCGCGCAGACAAAGACGGCTACAGTCGCAGCGACTTCCTGAAAGTCCTCAAGAAAACCATCCGCGACATGGGGACAGTCGATAGGTTCGCCCTGATCGACTCGAACGGCGACTACAGTTTCGACGGCAGCGCACCCCTCAAGGGATACTCCGTCGTCCCCTTCTACACGGAAGAAGAAGGAAGCTCCGAGCCTAGCTACGTCGGCTTGAGCAACAGGAGCGTCGTCGAGCGCAGCAGTGAGGCGCGCGCGTTTGCTCGCCGTGAAGCAGCCGAGGCGTTTGTCAAGACCCACCCCAGTGTCCAGGAGGGCGTGTCCTTCCTGTGGGATATGGACAGCGATCAGTTCACGTTCTTCGCTCACGAGGGGTCCAGTCTCGAGGCCTACGACTTCGCATACGAAGAGATCAGGACGTGCCGAGAGGTCACCTACAGCATCGACCAGATACGTCGGGCCGCAGGCGAAGTCATGTATGAGAGCGACGCAGAGGAAGACACCATCATTCCCCTGTACGACGGTCCCCTTGCTGAAGAAGACGACGAACTCACTGACCACGAGCGTTGCGTCAAAGCCCACTCGAGACTCCCCATCTTCTTCCCCGACAGTGGTAACCACGAGATCACGAACGTCACCATCGAGCTCCACAACCGAGTGTCCTCCCAGTACTTCGCGCTCGCAGTGTTCGACACCGAGTATGGAGACAGACGAAAGTGCCCGACGCACCTTCTGCGCATCGACCCCCGGCTCGTCAATGCCAACATCTCCCACAATCCCTTCATCTACACGCCACCAACCGAGCAGCAAACAACCTACCCCACCTACGTCATCACCGGCTTCAAGGGCACCCTGTCCACATGGAACGGCGACTGGCAGTTCTCCAAAGTCAGCACCACCACGGGGCGCGTAGACCTGAACCGCACCTACAAGGCGACCGGCTCCCTCGATGAGAACACGCTCGACGACCTGTTCAGCCAGGCCCTCCAAAACGGCGCGCAGGAACCCACTCCACTGGAGTACCCCGCCCCCGCATGGAGCGAAGAGTTCATCGCCGCGATCAGCGCGGGCCCCTGGACGGTCGCAGACGTAGAACAGTGGTCCCACGTCTGCGGAGTCGAGGACAGTTTCCCAGACCTCGGCCTCCCCCTCATCCCTCCCAGCGAGCAGCAAGCGTGGGAGGCGTTCGAGGAGAGCGCATCCAAGTACGGGGCCACCTTCGACACGAATATCGTTCCTTTCCCCGAGGGGAAAGACCTCGAGTCTCGCCTGCGGTACATCCAGAAGCACTGGCCAACAGCCGATGCCAGCGGAGAACAGCAGCAGATCCTCCCGTCAGAGATTGAGGTGGCCCGCATCTGCGACGGCACACTCGTCGCCGCCTACGTCAAGCCCTGGAAGTGCATCATCGTCGTCCCCATGTGCGACGCTCTCGACAAGATCATCTACCGGGCAATGAACGTCGTCAAAGCAGCTGGACTCAACTGGCCAGCAAGCCCGACAGTACTGCGCGTGACTTCCGCGAAGAACACAGAAAGCGTCATCTGCTCCATGTTCTCATCCGAGTGGATCCGTGTCCTCGCGCCTGAAGGGGCTACAGCAAAGACTCCTACCCTTGAGCAGTGGATGCGGTACTGCTAACAGAACAGGCCCCGACTATCTCTACCCCTGTGGAGTGGCCGGGGCCTTGCCGTAAGCATCCGCACGGCAATTCCTGCAACACTCTCACGGTAAGAGTCAACCCACACCTACCGGAAAAGGAACACCACTCATGGCTTCTCTCCCCCCAATCAAGTGGCCCACAGGCCGCACCCCCTCCAAGGTTGAGATCTTCGCTCACCAGCACAAGGGCGGTCGTGTCGGCCTCCACGTCGTTGAACTCGACACTCGCCTCATCTACCCGGCGTTCCTCCTGGAGGACATGACCGGCCACTGGAGCAGCACTGAGGGCTGGCGGTCCAACCCGTTCCTGTGGGTCAAAGGCAACGAGGGTGACACGCGCATCCTCCACTTCAAGGGCAACCCCTCCACGTGGGAGGGCGTGTGGCAGACGCAGAACAAGGTCCGCGACGTAAAAGCCCTCCCCGCCTTCGTCAACACGTACAACGATGGTATCGACCGCGAGAGCGACGAACCCATCGTCAGCTTCACCTACGAGCAAGCCAGCGAAGACCGCGGACCCCTCGAGGACATCAAGACAGCTGACACACTCAACATCCCCCATGCGTTCTTCAAGAAGTGGAGCGAGGCGCGCGCCGACTACCTCGCCGAGTACGACAAGTACGTCGGTATGACCCCCGAGCCTGGCGGCAACGTCACGGTCGCCCACAAGGAGTTCTGGACGAAGCTTTGCCAGAAGCAGAAGGGTGGCGAGGCTATCCTCCCGTACAAGCCGGTCGCTCCTCTGAGCGACGAGCGATACCTTCTGCTCCGCGATATGACAATCGCAGACAAGAATGATCTGAAAGGCCTCACCGCCTTCAAGAAAGGCACGCCCGAGTTGTATCGGGCAGTGTACATCGGGAAGAGGTGGGGAGTCGTAGACCCCCACACAGGTAGGCTCATTGGCTTCGACCAGATCCGCGTCGAAACCAGCTTCACCGGCAAGACAGCAACCGTCTATGTCGCTCCCTTCGACATGACGTTCATCATGCCGAACATGCCGGCCCTCGACAAGGAGATCTACCGGAACCTCGGCAAGATCGTCGAGCTCGTCAAGGCCTACGACCCAGCCCTCGACGTGACCTACCCGCAAGGCGCATACACGTCATCAACGAGCTTCCCCCTCCAGCGCGTCACCGACCCCCACTGGATCGTGCTCTCACGGAACTTCAACGCCCTGACCGCACCAGACCCCACCGCCCACAGGTCACGGACAATGACCCTCAGCGAGTGGGCGCGCATGAACTAACCTACATACGCGGAGGGGCAGGAACACTCACACCCTGCCCCTCCGCTTCACCATCTCGAAAGGACCACGACAGGAACACCCGCCATGCTGACCAGCCCCTACCAGCAAACCAGCAACCAGCCTATCTCCGTGTATGGGCAACCCCTCGGAATGCCAGAGTTCGACGGCGAGGACTACGACAAGAAACAGAAGCGCGCCTACACGGCGTTCCTGCGATCCCGCCCCGCCAACTACCTCCCCACCCTCGAAGCACTCCGACCATCAAACTGGAGCATCCCCCAACTGTTCGCGACCGACCGATTCATCGTCACTGAACCCTGGGACGCATCCCTCCCCGACGTTGCAGCCCCCCTAAAAGGCCAGATCGCTGTCCGGTACGACCAGCCCCTCGAGGTCACGACCTACAACGAGTACTACGAGAAGACCGGCACCCAGCCCGTCACCTGCCCCTCGGGCAGTATCCCCATCACCTCAGAAGTCAACCTCCGACTCTCCCCAGAGCAGGCGAACAACATGCCCGACGGCTTCAAGTACGCCCAGCGCGTCCCGCGGTCAGACGAGTACCCCAAGGGCGCGTTCATATACTGCGTCCCCAAGATATTCCTCGACAAGATCGTCCCCTACACGCTGATGTTGTCCCGCAAGCCCCTCGCGCGAACCGTCGAACGGTACATGTTCCCCCTGTGCGCCTACAACACGTCCCTGTACCTGTCCGTCGTCCGCGAGTCTCCATTCACCACACGCTACCGTGACACTGGACCCATCGTCCTGTGGGCCCAGTACAACAGCAACTTCGACAGGGCCATCGCCGAGTTCTTCAACAAGCAGGCAGAACAAGGCTGGGTGCCCATGCGAGGCCAATACGCGCTCTCCACTGGCGAAGACCTCGCCTACGAGCACAAACTCTACGAAGACAAGCTCCCAGCCCCGCCCACCAACTAACAGCAAAGGACCAAAAGCTGTGGCCACACAACGTAGACATCACTACGCAGTCTCCGGCATAGACCTCTACCGCCGCGTCATCGAAGCGGCGCAGACCGGCAAGCGTCTCCCCGCTGGTGCTCTCCTCACCGCCGACAACTACGACGACTTCAGGACCATGATGGTCAACACCGACCTGGACGACACCACGGCGGCAGTAGTGCGCCGTTACCTGGGGCTGGCGCACTCCCAGCAGCTCATGCCCGTTCATGACGACGACCGCTTCCATCGACTCTTCAACACGCCCACGCGCCCGCAGCCATTCGACAACCCCATCGAGACTGACGCGAAGATCCTCAGCGGCCCACACGGCCCCTTCCTCTACCGGCAGCTCATCCGCCACTCGAGCGAGAAAAAAGCCGCCAAGTTCCTACGTGACTTGTGTGCCAAATACCCGAAGCTGATGGAAGGGTCGCTCCTCTACGCTCAGGCTTTCAACATGCCGCAAGACGTGATCGACCTGTCCGACAGGATCGACGGGGCCAAAGTGCGTGAATGGACACAGGCTCTCATCCATGACACCACCGCAACACACGACAGCATCGTTCGAGCTATGCAGAAGATCAAGGGCGGCTTGTCTGACCCCAGCATCACCGACGAAGACAAGATTGCGCTCGCGGGCGCAATCGCTGGCGCAGTCGTGAGATTTGACGGCCCCACCCACGTCTACAAGTGCCTACACCACTGCGGCCTGCTCGACCTGTGCCTCCACCACTTCGGCCACCTACTACCCCGCGACTGGCTCAATACCCCCATCAGCGTCTCAATGCGCAACACCTACCCTTGCGAGTGGAGAGTCTGGGCAGGGTTCGCTCCCGTCGCCAGCCTCTACCTCGCCGAAGACGAGACCGCCGAGCCCAGCATCAACGAAGGCCGCTACGCGCACACGTTCTTCACCGCATACGACGCTGCCCTCGCCGCCGCAAGCTCAACCCCCCTCATCAAAAAGCGATGGAACTACCTAGCGCTAAACAAAGCGCCAGAACAGCTCATCAACATGTGGATCAAATGCGTCACCGGACGCATCGATGAGTGCTACGACTACTTCGACGAGCACTGCGTCGGTGAGCCGGACGGACTCTGGAACGAAAGCATCGACCCCACATGGGACGTGCACTACGCCCTCATGTACGCAATGTGCAGCCACGTTGTCCCACCTGGCCTCTACAAGCGCCTCAAGTGCAACGGCACACTGATGGCCTTCCTGTTCCGCTACGAGGCCGTGTCCGTCGCGGGGCTGAGTACCAGTGACGGCTCTCGTCGAACAACCGTGGACGAGATGGTGAAAGCCGAAGGCCTCATCAGCGCAACTAAGCGCCTCTACGTCGAAGAGCTTGAGTGCATCAACAGCGAAGCGCGACGCACGCGCCCCAAGAAGTAACCCCACGGGTGAGGCCCTGCCAGTTCGCGCCGGCGGGGCTTTACCTGTCTCGAAAGGACAACCTATGACCAGCCAGAACTGGACCCTCACTCCCAGCGGCTACTGCTACCCCGACGACGCTCCCGCAGAAGGGTTCCAGCTCCCCCTCAAAAGCACGCCACCCTCGCCCGTACCTGTTCGCGTCGTGAGCTTCCTGAGCGCCCTCACTCAACAGGAGGTGAGTGTCTGGGACTCCCAAACCCCCGACACTGCGCAGCTCGTGTCGAAGCTCGACGAAACACGCATCTCCCAAGCGTTCCTGACCGCTGTCACCAGCACAGGACAGTGGGGGTGGCTGCACGTCCCCGTCGATCACGAGTCAGGGCGGGTTGGCTTCAACACGATCTGGGTTCTTCCCGTGGGTGGGGGACAAGCGTGAGGGGTGTTGCGGGTGTCCTACAGGGAACAGCAGATGTGTGTGGCCGCGGCTTCTATCTGGTCGATGAGGTGAGTGGGCGCACCGTGCAGGTGTGGGTGTGTGAGCAGGCGGTGCCGCTGATGCGTCGGATGCTTGGCGTGAGAGTGTTGGCTGTGGGTCGTATGGGTGATGCGGGGAGGGTGGTGTTCGCTGAGGATGTGCGTCCGTGTCCGATCTTCATACCACCCACTATGTGACCTATCTAACCAACATTGTGGATATTGGGACTTGCACATCCAAAGAGGACGACATATGCTATGAACCATCCCAAACAGGGATACTACTTCACTCGACAATCCAACCAATCAATCCAGAAGGAACAATCATGAACACCAAGAAGATCGTCGCAGCGCTCGTCGCGTTCACTGCCGCCGCCACCCTCGGCGCGTGCACCAACCCCGGCAAGGAGATCACCCCCTCCAAGGACAAGACTCCCGCCCCCAATGCGCAGCCGACCACCCCGGCACCCACGCCGACCACTCCCACGCCCGCACCAACCACTCCGGCCCCCAGCATTCCGGCCCCCACCAACCCCACATCTCCGCGAGTGCCCGTCTCTCCCGCGCCGACCACCCCGCAGCTCGGTCAGGGAAGCGGCTTCACCTACGGCTACACCATCATCGACTCGCGCAACACCGCCTCGGACGGTAACTACGGCTACAACACCCCGGACAACACGGTCTCGGCTGATACCAGTCACGCTGCGGCCCAGGCGCGTTTTGCCGCCGCCCAGGCCGCACTCCTGGACGCGAACAACGCACTGACCGACGCACAGAACAAGCTCTCCGCAGCTCAGGACGCGGAAACCGCCGCTCAGGGCGCGCTCGCGGACGCGAAGGTCAAGGAGGCCGACGCGAAGGCTGTGCTCGACGCTGCCATGCAGGCTAACCCCGCCGGGTCCGTGGCCTACATGAAGGCCAAGAACGACCTCAACGATGCGAAGGCTGCGACCGTCGCCGCCCAGAAGAACCTCGACCAGGCGAACGCTCAGCTGGCCAATGCCCGCACCCAGGCCGACAAGGCGCAGGGTGAAGCCGACACCGCTCACTCCGAGCTCGACAAGGCGAACACCGCCCTCAAGGACGCGCAGGACCGCCTCGCCGCCGTCATGGCTGACCAGGCCACTCGAGCGCACGCCGCCGTTGACGCGGAAGCTGCTCTGGACGCTGCGAAGGACGCGAACGCCGACGCGCAGGCCAAGAAGGCTGAGGCGAAGGCTGCGCTCGAAGCGTCTACCGCCTCCCTCAACACCGCTCAGACGAACCTCGACGCAGCCAAGCGCGCCGCCGAAGTCGGTGGCATCAACTGGGATGGTCTGACCGTCTCCGAGAAGCAGGAACTCGTCCGAGCCTTCCTGCTCCAGATGATGAACGACTACCGTGGGCAGTACCGTCTGCCCGCGGCCCCCATCGGCGTTGACGTGCAGGCATTCGCTCAGGCGCACGCCGACACCAACCCCGGTTTCATGGTCGGCCCCAACATGGCCGACTGGGATAAGGCCAGCGCTGACGGCCTCACCAACCGCCCCTACGGTTCCCTGTCTACCGGCACCGGCTGGGAGGGCCGTAACCCCCTCGAGGCCGCTCAGGATGCCTTCGAGAAGTTCCGCAACAACCGCTACGGCGACGGGACAATGCTCAACGAGCGCATCAACGCCTTCGGTATCGGCGTGAGCGAGGACGGCCACATCGCCGTCGTCGGCTTCATCGCCGACGAAAACACGAAGGGAGCGTACACCTACGCTCCGACCGGCGTTGACGTGTGGGGCGGCAAGGAGATCCCGCAGGCCACGAACCCGACCTACTCGCCGTCGCACTCCTACCCCGGCTTCGAGGGCGACGTGGAGACGAAGGAGGTCCCCAAGGTCACCAAGGCCGACGGAGCTAACCTCGCGCAGCTCGAGCGCGCCCTGAACGATGCTCAGGCCACCGTTACCCGCGACAAGGAGACGGCGGAGAAGGCCACTGCTGCCGCCGACAAGGCTCAGGCTGACCTCGAGGCCGCTCAGGCCACGCGCGACCAGGCCGTCGCAGACCGAGACAACGCTGATCCCGCCGCCGCACGTCAGGCCGTGACCGAAGCGTCCGACGCTCAGGCCAAGGCGCAGGAAAAGGCCACCCAGGCCGACGAGTTCGCCCGCGAACAGGCCGAGCAGGTCGCACCCGCCCAGCAGAACGTCGAACAGGCCACCCAGGCCGTAACTGAGGCCGTCAAGGCCCAGGAAGTCGCCCAGGAAGCCTACGATACCGCCGCCAGCGATGCTGCGGACATCGTAGCCGCCGACAAGGCCCTCACCGATGCCCACAAGGGCACTGAGTCCGCGCTCGCGGGCGTGGCCGACGCGGTTGCTAACCGTGTCGAGGCTGAGGATGCCGTTGCCTCCGCTCAGGAGAACGTGGCCTCCGCTCAGGCCGACGTGGACGCAGCCGTGTCCGAGCTCGGTAACTGACGGGAGGTTCAAGAAATGTCCCCTGCTTGGCGTGCTGCTTCTGGGTTCGAGTGAAGTAGTGCCTGAGTGCGCCGGGTAGGGGAGTTGCCCCAGGTTTCGTGTTGGAGCCTGGGGCTTTCCTCCACCCTAAATACCTTGTGATCCACTTAACTGAAACATGGGTTCCCAACGGTTGCGCACAGAGTTGCCCGCTGCTACATTAATCCATGTCTCGATGTTGCGAGAGTGCTTCTCCAACTCCTGATAAGTGTGAATAGGGATAGCCGCCCGAGGCTCACAACCTCGAAAAAGCCTCGGGCGGCGCACGCTGCTCTAGCTCAACGGTAGAGCATCCGCCTTGTAAGCGGACGGTTGAGGGTTCGACCCCCTCGGGCAGCTCCACCGCCACAAACCAGTGGCGATGAAACTGAATACGGGGTGTAGCGCAGCTTGGTAGCGCATCTGCTTTGGGAGCAGAGGGTCGCAGGTTCAAATCCTGTCACCCCGACGGTGCACACAGTGCACAACGGATCTCTAGCTTAATTGGGGCCGTTACGCGGTGTTCTAGGCCCGCTGCGCGACTCCCTGGGTAAAGCGCCTGTCCGAAGGACGGCAGGAGATGACAGTTCGATCCTGTCGAGACCCACAGCGCTGGTTCTGGTGGACCGGAGTAGTAGGTGCGGGTTCGACTCCCGCCACGCGCCCCGCAAGGGCGGTGTAGCTTATCGGAAGAGCGGCGAAACGAGAGGGGTTCGATTCCCCGGCGTGAGAGAACAGAATACTAGGAAGTTCTCGGACTGGGGGTAGCTCCCCCTTTCTGGACCGTTAGCTCAACGGTAGAGCGGCTGCTGGGTCGTTTGATTGTTCCTACGATCAAATGATCGAGTGGCCGATGCAGGTTCGATTCCTGCACGGTCCACAATGCGTAGCTTAAGCGGGTGCAAAACCCGTAGAGGGATGAGCGCAGGTGATGACCTGGGGTGCGGGTTCGATTCCCGCCGCAGAGCGCGACTTGTTCGCGTGCGAAGGCAGCGAAAGCTAACCGTTGGGGGTTGATCTCCCCAGGGGATAGTCGGACCTGTTTTCGTCAGGGGTATAGTTCAGCCGCGATCTGTTCGATGCGCACGAATGGAACGTGTGGGTGCGACTCCCACTGCCCCGCCTGGGCCGTTAGCGACAATTGGTAGAGCGCCTGCCTTGCAAGCAGGAGGTTGCGGGTTCGAGTCCCGTATGGTCCACGGCTGCTCTCGTCAGAGATGCAGCTACATAGCTGCCAGGTGTCCTCCGGGACTACCTGGCTTTACAGATCGTTAGCTCAGTTGGCTAGAGCGTCTGGTTTACACCCAGAAGGTCATCGGTTCGAGCCCGGTACGATCTACTGGTGGAGTTGCTTCGGAGCTCTGCCAGTTGCCTCCCACGTTTCGTAGGGGCAAGCGAGAATCAATCACACTGCCAGCCCGCCTTGCGGGGCGGGTTGGCGTGAAGCGCATTTGGCGGAATTGGCAGACGCGCTGGATTTAGGTTCCAGTGCCTTCGGGCGTGTGGGTTCGACTCCCACAATGCGCACGCTCCTCAGTGAGGAGTCTCCTATCCCAGGTGGCGTGAGGTTACCTGGACAGTAAGGGGCTCTGCTCCTCCAACGGCTTTGCTGCATAGGCTTTGGCTGGAGTTAACAGATGTCAAGCACCCATCTTAAGGGCACCACCTCACAACGGCGAAGGCCTCCGACCGTCTTTTCTCTTCTCTGGTTGGGGGCCTTCCGTCATACCTGGAGTGTTTTCGCGTAATCAAACGCCAGTGGCGCAGCGTTGCGCTCTCTAAGATGGGAGAGCATTCTCCCGCGTTTTCACGTTGACGCAGAAAGGAAACCCATCACCAATGAATCGCTCTCGAAGCGTCGGAGTGGGGCTGGTTGCAGCCCTGTCTCTGGCGTTCATCCCCGCCGCGTCGTTCGCAGCCCCATCGCAGTCGGACTCCTCTTCGGGGGATGCGTCGATCACGGCTCCCAGCAACCCCTCCGTGTCCCAGGAGGACCGGGAGGCGGCTGACGCTCAACAGGCCGAGCAGGACGCTCGAGCGGCCCGCCCCGCCCCGCAACTGCCCCCAGCACCCACGCCGTCAGCGCCTTCGACGCAGACCCCGCCCCTCGTCACCGCACAACCGGACGGGAGCGTCGGCAACGATAAGGTGCACATCCTGTCCCTGTCGGGAGCTGACTGCATCGTGGTAGAGTCGAACGGCCACTTCGGCATCGTGGACGCAGGCGACGACAACGACTACCCGGACGGGTCAGACC